>Ga0209347_1000350_pt1 | contig 124370 bp, 134 predicted proteins | sample AutmiccommuBRH23_FD_187382 | JGI IMG/M metagenome (GOLD analysis project Ga0209347, IMG submission 187382) | Deep subsurface microbial communities from Mt. Terri, Switzerland - Autotrophic microbial communities BRH/23 (SPAdes) (version 2) | ecosystem: Environmental > Aquatic > Deep subsurface... | reverse complement strand
GTACCGAAGATTTGGACCTGATATTAAAGGCCTTAGGCATAGAGCATGACCTAAGGCTGCCTACATTATCCGACATTAAGCAGTATCGCTTCCAAATACGCAAAAAACTGAGCTGACTTAGTACTATTATTTTGTATCAACTTTTTGCCTTTAAAAAAAGCCGCCAATCACTGTAATTCAGTCGTTTGCGGCTTTAGTGTTTCACTGATATTTCTGAAACTCGGGTTATATCACAGCAGTTTTTATAATCTACTTAAATCTGGAAGCAGTTCAGTTCAAGAAAAACCATCATGGCCAGCATCCCGATTCTCTTATTGCCGTCAACAAAGGGATGGTTTTTGATGAGGGAAAAGACTTAAAATTATTTTATGACAACTTCCTGCTCCGGCCCGGTTCTGCATTGGAAAAAGAAAGCCCTCCGGAGTTGTAACACTCTCGGGGAGCATTTAAACTAATCCGTTGCTTACTTGTACCGGCCGCCACCGGTCTAATTTACATAATGGCCCGTTATCCGCCCACTCCGCATTGGAAAACGAAAGCTTCGTGAGCCGATAGCGGGTGCTGGTATTATGTAAACAAACCGTTGGCTGCAGCCGCTTACATGGGACTCCTTGGTTTTTTCAGGCACATGGCGACAAGGTCATTGATGTGGGCGGTGCCGGCGCACATGACTTTGTCCGCGCCGCCCCAGTAGATCTTTACCGTGCCGTCCTCCTCCGGAACAGCCCCACAGCTAAAGACCACGTTGTGCACGTAACCCGTGATCTCCCAGGGGTCTTCCGGCTGGAGAATCCACTCATCGGCCACGCCCAGGATTTGTGACGGGTCGTGCAGGTCGTGGAGAATCACGCCCAATCTGTAAACAGCCCCGTCCATCGTGCGAAAGACGCCGTGGTAGATGTTCAGCCAGCCGTTTTCCGTCCTGAAAGGGGTGGCGCCGGGGCCGATCTTCATTTCATCCCAGTGGTAGCCGGCCGGCTTTACAATGACCTTTGAGTCGCCCCAGTGAATAAGGTCGGGTGAGTAGGAAATCCACATGGACCAGGGGCTGATTTCGGAATGGGGCCGGTCCAGCCGGACGTAACGCCCGCTGAACTTTTGCGGGAAGAGCACCACGTTGCGCAGGTCCGCCTGCGTGATCAAGGAAATTCGCTCGACGGATTCAAAGTCCCTGGTCCTGGCCAGGCCGATTCTCACCCCGTGCCTGGAATAGGCGCTGTAGGTGATCAGAAAATCACCGTCAATCTGGCAGATGCGCGGGTCCTCAACGCCGTATTCCTCATACTCGCCCAAAATCCCGTCCCGCGACGGGGTCATGAAAGGCTCGGGCCGTACTTTAAATGAATAGCCGTCTGCACTTTCAGCCAGACCCAGGATAGAGCGGCCATTTAACAGGTGCGAGCGGAAGATCATCATATAACGGCCATTTGTTTTCACCACACCGGCGTTGTGAACCGTGGCCACCGGGTAGGGCACATCGTCCCTGGTCAGGATCGGGTTCCCGGCGTACCTCTTGACAACCGGCGCCCTCCCCTCCCTCTCTTTCGTGTTCATTGCATTACCTCCCCGTTCCCAGCTTTTTTTGGTCAATAATTTTACGATAAACGCACAAATAATCCTCCACCATGCGCTCTCTTGAAAATCTCTCCTCCACCAGCTTCCTGCACTTCCGGCGCGATATTGTACCCAGGCTGCGCACCGCCTTCCCCGCGGCACAAACGTCGTCCACCAGGAAGCCGTTGGCCCCGTTTTCGATGAGCTCAGGCATAGAACCCCTGTTAAAAGCCACGACAGGCGTTCCGCAGGCGCCCGCCTCCACGACAGAGAGCCCGAATGGCTCATTGAAATTGATCGGGTGCAGCAGCGCCCTCGCTCCGCCAAGCAGCTTATTTCTGATCTCCGGCCCCGCGACACCTGTGTAGCTGGCCCTGACGCCGTCGAGGTGGGGCTCAACCGCCGAATGGAAATAATCCCTGTCCTGAATGACACCCGCCAGAATCAGCTTCATCCCGGTCCGCCTTGCAATTTGAATAGCCTCTGCGGCTCCCTTGTCCTGATGAATGCGGCCGAAAAAAAGCAGATAATCCCCTGGTGTCTCCTGAAAAGTAAAGTTTTCCAGGTCGATCCCGTGGTAGATAGTGGCGATGTAGTCAAGCTCAGGCGAGCGGTCGGCGTTGCTTATAGATACGTAGTGCGTCTTGCGGTTATATTTTCTGTATACGGGAAGGATCTTCGGTGACGAGAACCCGTGGATGGTGGTGAGCACCGGGGTGTCCGTCAGGGCTGAATAAGTGAGGGGCAGAAAATCAAAATGATTGTGGATCAAATCGAAATCCCCCCCCCTTTCAAACAGCTCGGATATGTGAAGGCATTCCCATACTTTTGGGTCAAGGGTCTTATCCTCCTCATAGGGGCGCGGCGCAACGGCATGGAGCTTCGCCCGGGTGACGGAGTCGGCCGTGGCGAAAAGAGTCACGTCTATCCCCCTGACGGCAAGTCCCTCGGTCAGCAGCGACACCACCCGCTCCCAGGGGCCATACCCCAGCGGGGGAGTCCGCCAGGCTATGGGAGCAAGCATGGCTATCTTCATTATTTTAAAACCTCCACTTGTATTATTTAGACAGCAAACTCAATAATATCCACCCGGTTAGCAGCAACGAAAACATGGCCATCATGCGCCCGGGCAGCTTATTATACTTCTCGAGCCTGAGAAAATTACCAAAGTCGGTGAACAATTTATATCTACTTTTGTGAAGCAGGCTAATGAGCAGCTCTATTTTTTCATCACTAACGCCATCCGGCGCCGCCAGCGGCTCTCCTGTGCCGGATGGTTCCCGTGCTCCGGCTGCCTTTGCCGCCAATATCATCAGGGTCGGAGCTTTTTTTTCCGGAGCCGTGGTCCCGTCTTCAATAACCCACCCCTGGTACTGAACCCCATTCTCGTCAAGGATTTTCCTCAGTCCGGGGGAATTGGTGATGTATATTTCCGAGTGTGGAAATGGCTCGTCCACACTGAAATAGGCTTTCATCTCCAGCAAGCCGGCCGCCTCCTTTGCTCCGCTTTCTTTTGCAGCCTGATTAAAAAGAGGATCGCATAATCAGATTGTAGCTGAAAGCTTCAGCCAAATCAAGCATCTCCCCCGTGCAGAAAAATATCACCCCGGCAAAAAATGGCTGGGAGAAAAGTATCAAAAGGCAAGCGGTTTGAATAACATATTTTAGAAATCGTCCATCTAAACACGATCTAAACACGATTGAAAGGGGGCAAAAGCATGGGTGGCACGGTGACACCGGCCCGGGGAAACATCGCTTTTATTTACTTCCTCATTTTTATCCTGATCATTTTCGGTGTTGGCCTATGGGGCGGATGGATTTAATTAAAGGTCCGGCTTAATGAGAAGTAAGGATGGACGAAGGGGACAGCTTTAAAGCTGTCTCCTTCGTTAAAACGAGTTTACACTGTCTGGGAAAGGAGGGAACATTATGGCGGCGGCTTATCAGGAGCAAGCTTTCAGGGCCTACGGGTTCAGCGTTTTCACTTTATTTATTATTCTCTTAAAATTTATGATGGCGTGGGTTAAGATTAAAATTTAGAATTTACTTAATAATCAACCGGCGCATCAGGTAGATCGGCGCAGGCAGCAATAGGGCCGTGGCGATGACGAGCCAGGCCAGGTCGGAGAGCTGGTTTGTCCCGATGCTGCCCGTGGTGAGAGCCCTGGCCAGGTTGACCAGGTGATAGAGCGGGTTCAGCCAGATCGCCTTTTGCACCATGGCCGGCATGCCTTCTGCCGGAAAAAAAACACCGGAAAAGAGAAAAAGCGGCGTCATGATCAGGGAAAAAAAATAGTTGAAGCTGTCTATATTGGGAACCAGGCCGACCCAGGTCATGGCAAAGGCGGCAAAGAAGATCCCGGCGACCGCCAGCACCGGCGGCAAAAGCAGCGCTGTAGCCGACGAAACCAGCCCCAGGGCGCTGATCACCAGGAGGATCACCGTACCGTACAGGGTGGCCTTGAAGGCTCCGAAGAGGATGTCACCGGCAATGACGTCTTCAATATTGGCCGGGGTGGAAATAATGGCGTAATAGGTCTTTTGAAATTCCATCCGGATGAAGGAACCGTAGGTGCACTCGTAGGATGTGGCAAACACGGCTGAAGAGGCAACCAGGCCGGGGGCCAGGTAGTTCAGGTAAGAAACCCCGTTGATCGGCTGCACGTAAGCGCCAAGCCCGATTCCCAGCGCGGACAGGTACAGCAGGGGTTCGACGAAGTTAAAGGACATGCTGACCAGCCAGTTTTTCCTGTACACGGCCAGGTTGCGCATTAAGACACGCCAGGCAAGCCTCGGGGCAATCATCAGGCCAGCTCCTTTCCGGTCAGCTTTAAGAAGACATCTTCCAATGTGGGCGGTCTCGCCATCTGGTAGGAAAAATGACAGGGCAGCCGGCGCAATTCCCGGGCAGCCGCATCGGAATCGAGGGGAAATAAATACAGCGTGTCCCCCACAACCATGTGCCCGCGCAGCAGGCCGCCCAGGCGGGCGGCCACCTCTTCCGCCACGGCGGCCCCCTGCCCCAGTTCGATCAGCAGGCTGCCCGTGTGCTTTTCGATCAGCTTTTCCGGCTTTCCTTCTTCAAGCACCACGCCCTCATCGATAATGAGAAGGCGGTTGCACAGGAAAGCGGCCTCCTCCATGTAGTGGGTGGTGATCAGCAGGGTCACCCCGCCTTCCTGCAAGCGGCGCAGGCGCTGCCAGACCAGGTGCCGCGCAGCCGGATCGAGGCCGGTGGTCGGTTCGTCAAGAATAAGAATCTCAGGCTCGTTGACCAGAGCACGGGCGATGGTGAGACGGCGTTTCATGCCCCCGGAGAGGTTGTTCACCTTGTCTCTGACGTGCTCCAGCAGTCCAAAAAATTCCAGCAACTCCATGGATCTCTGCCGGGCCTGACCGGCCGGAACAGCAAAAAAGCCGGCATAAACCAAAAGGTTTTCCAGCACGGACAGGTCGATATCCAGGTTGTTCTCCTGGGGCACCACGCCGATGCGTCGCTTGATCTCCCGGGGGCTTGCGCTGACGTCCATCCCCAAAACGGTGAGGCGGCCGCCGCTCACCGGCGAAGTGCAGGTAATCATCCGGACGGTGGTCGATTTGCCGGCTCCGTTCGGCCCCAGCAAGCCAAAGCACTCGCCTTTGAACACACTGAAATTGATGCCCCGGACGGCTTTTTTCCCGTTGTAGTCTTTAGCCAGTGATTCTGCCCTGATCACACTTTCCGCTGGATTAGTCATCAATACAAGGTCTCCGGATCTTTGTCATATAAAGATAATATTGCCTCAGTCTATGGCTAATTATAATACCGGCGGGCAGGCCAGGTCAAGTGAACCCGTTCAGCTAAAGCTGAATATCCGGGCTTCAGATGGGGATTCTACCCCATCTGAAGTGAAAAGAGGGACCCCCACTTCTAGAAGTGGGGGTCTTAAATTTGCTCCAGGCAAGCGTCCGGGGAAATATCAGGCTGATCAGGGATAAAGGTAGCTTTTTTTTGGTTTCGGCACTGCGTTTACCACCACTTCCCTGACCACCACCGCATTATCTCGCCCGGCAATGAATCCCTCCACCCGGACCCAGGTGTCCGGGGGTGGCGGTTCCAGGCCGCCCAGGTCTACCACCAGACCAAGCGCCTGGACATCGGCGGCGCAGTGGCTGAAAATGATCCGGGCGGTGACCATTTCTCCCCGCTCCACCCCGGCCGGATAGCAGACAAACCCTTCAAGGGTGATCGGCCTGCCGTAATAGGCCGCCGGCTGTTTGTCGATTTCCCCGGCGTACCGCAAAAAATTGCTGTCATCCAGGGTTATTTTTTCCCGGAGTGGTTGTTTGAAGCTGGCGGCAGGCTGTTCCTGGGGGAGAGGCTGGCTTGCCGCCTGGCCAAGCAGCCGGATCCCCTTGATGGAAACGAGGAAAGACCCGAAGTCCTTGGCTGGGAAAAAGAGCACGAGGATGACGGGCAGCACCAGCAGAACACAAGATGACCCCTTCATTTTGGCGCCGGCGCCAGCTCCGGCGCCGGCGGCAGCCAGGGCGAGCAGGAACAGGAAGACTGCGGCAAAAAGATACAGCCTGCCGGCGTCCGGCTCTACGTAGCGATCGAGCAAGCCGGTTCTTTGCATAAAGACGATCAGGACGCCGTAAGCCGATAGGATGCTGCTTTTCACCGCGGTTCCCTCCCGTGTCCTGTTTTTGATCCGGCTGTCATCATCGGGCCAGGTTGACGGCAAGGGAAAGGATAAAAATGTCCAGCACCAGGATCAATGAGAGCAGAATGACAAACCGGGTATTAAAGGTGGAAAAAAGCATGAATGAATTTTTCAGGTCCAGCATGGGCCCGAGCAAAAGGAAGGCCAGAATTGAGCCGTGGGTGAAGCTGTCCAGAAAGGTGGCGGCCACGAAGGCGTCGGCCTCCGAGCAGAGGGAGAGGACGTAAGCCAGGGTCATCATAGCCGCGCTGGAAGACAGCGGGTGTCCGCCCAGGGCCAGGAGGTGCTCCCGCGGAATGATCACCTGGGCGGCAGAGGCAATGAAGGAACCCAGGATTAAGTAGACGGACAGGTTGAGGAAATCGTCAGCGATGTGTTGCAGCACTACAATCAGACCGCCGCCGCCGTGGGCGTGGTCATGGTCACAGCACCCGGCGCAGGTCCCCCCGCCATTTTTAAGCTGATTACCGCCGGCTGGCCGGCTGATCAGGAACCCAGTCCAGACGGCGACGAAAAAAGCGAAAAAACCCCTCGCCCAGGCCCACCCGGCGTCGTTGAAGGCGGCGGCGGTGGAAGCCAGCGCGACCGGATTGATTACCGGCGCGGCCAGCATAAAGGTTACCGCCACGGGGAGGGGAACCCCTTTCTGGATCAGCCGCCGGGCCACGGGGATGATTCCACACTCGCAGACAGGAAAAATGACCCCCGCCGCAGCGCCCAGCAACAGCCCCGGAAGCAGCCTGCGGGGCAGCACTTTTTTGATTGTTTCGGGCGCCACGTATATCTGGATCAGCACGGATATGATCGTTCCGGCCAGGATGTACGGCAGTGCCTCGAGAAAAATACTGAAAAAAAGGGTGGTGAAATCCTGCATGTAAGCCCGGCCCAGAATTCTTTCGGCAGTGATGACGGGGGTTATGACCAGAATTATCAGGATGGAGGCTTTTTTAAAAAACTTCTTGGCCGGCATGAGACACCTCTCCGCAGATGATAATAAATGCTTATGCGGGTAGAGGCTTGAACATGCCCGCCTGCCGGATCATCCGGTTTCTCCCATTCGACTTTCGGGTGAAGAATCATCTATCTGCAATTGTGTCTGGATAAAATTAGACAGAAAAAAACCGCCCCGGAAGGCGGTTATAAAACGGGCTTCTCGCTCGCGAAAGCTTTTTGTCCGTCCTGTTTCCGGGCCAGCAGTTCGTCGTAACACTGGAGGAGCCTCCTGGCGCAGTTGGTTGAAGACAGCTTTTCTGCGTTGGCGGCGGCCCGGAGGCCCATTTCCCGGCGCAGCCCTTCGTTTCCCAGCAAGAGGGCGATTTTTTCAGTGAAGTGATCCCGGCCGGGCAGCGTGAGGAACCCGTCCCCACCGTCTTCAACCATCTCCGACACGCCGAAGGCGCTGACCGCCACGATCGGCAGGCCGGCGGCCTTGGCCTCGGTGATGACGATGCCCTGGGTTTCAGTGACGGAAGAAAAAACAAAAAGGTCGGAGCCGGCGTAGCAGTTGACAACTTCTGACGGGGACAGGGTTCCGGTGAACACGGTCCGCTCAGCCACCCCCATTCCCCGGGCGGCTTTTTTCAGGTGCTCCTCCTCCGGCCCACCCCCGACCAGCACCAGCCAGATATCGGGATAAAGTTTGATCAGGTGGGAAAAACAGTCCAAAAGAAAGGTGAGGTTTTTTTCCTGTCCCAGCCTTCCGACAAACAGGAGGGCGCAGTGACCGGGGGGAATGCCGTACTTTTGGCGCAGCCACCGGCTGTCGCCGCAGCTGAACTGTTCAATTTTGACCCCGGTCGGCACGCAGCGCACCGCTGTCCGCACGCCGATTTCCCTCAGGTAGGCGCCGATGACCCGGGTTGGAACCAGGACCATGTCGCACTGGTTGCAGAAATCCTTGCTGATCCGCTGGGCCAGTTCCCTGGTGAAAGAGCGGGCAAAAGGGACGTAGTGGACGTACTGGTCGTATAAGGTGTGAAAGGTAAAGACCAGGGGCACCCCAATCCGCCTGGAATGGCGGGCGCCCAGGCGTCCGAGCAGAAACGGGGAGTGCACGTGGATGATGTCCAGCTGCATCTTTTTAATGGCCGGCCGCAGGCGCAGCGAAAAAGGCAGGGCCAGGGTGAAGTCCCGGTTGGTCGGGGACGGTATCGACGCAAAGCGAAAAACATCCTTCTCTTCGGGGCTGTTGCGGTAGCTCGGGGCAAAAATGAAAACCTCATGTCCCATGTCCTCCAGTGTCTCCGTGAAGGTCTGGATGGAGCGGACGACGCCGCTGGTGTAAGGTAAATAGCTGTCTGTGAATACCCCGATTCTCAAGTTGCGTCCTCCTGAAATTTAGACTTGGGCAAATCTTAGCATATCGGCCGAGTTTTTGGCAAGTTCAGGCCCAGCACATTCAATTTCCGGAGAGAGCGTTTATCCGCCACCCCTGCTTGGTCCGCACCAGTTGAAAATGGAGCTGTGTAAACTGTGATTCCTTTGCAATGGGGTCATATTCCCGGATCAGGGCCACGGCACGGGCTTGATTGCCGTTGAGGTCGACGGCGTATTCCTCCAGCACGGTTTGGTAAGGCCAGTCGGTCGCCTTTTGCTTGAAATCCCCGGTATTCTCAACCAGCTGTTCCAAAAGCGGTCCGGTAAAGTATTTACTTAAAGCCTGCCGCAATTCGGCCGGGGAAGTGGAAAAAAGCCAGGCCGTGTCTTCCACCGCGCCTTTCAGCAGCGCGGCCGCCTCAGAAAAATCGTCGGCATAGCCCCCCCCCCGCTCCACCCCCGCCGGTGGCGGGTCGCGATGTTCCGCCAGGTTCCGGCCGGGAAGATAACCGTCAAAGTGAATATGTAAAACGGCTGCAATAATAAAAAGTTTAAGCAGGAATCTCCACATATGTAAGCACCCCTGTATTTTCCATATACTGTTAAATACGGCATGATTACATATATTTCCTTCTTGAAGCAAAAAAAAGTTGCATTCCCCATCTAAATTACAGGCGCAGCACCGGCAGGATCAGGCTCCCGGCCTCACCCGGTCAATCTCCAAAAGCGATGCCGATCTGCCGCGCGCTCCGCAGCAGGTCGCCGTCCACGGGGACCAGTTTCAGGCTGCCGACCGCTTCGGCAATGGCAACCGATTCGATGTTGGGCGTCCGCAGGCAGACCATTTCGCCGAATTTTCCGTCCATGACCAAGTTCACCGCTCCGGCGCCGTAGCGGGTGGCCAGGATGCGGTCAAAAGCTGTTGGGGTGCCGCCCCGCTGCAGGTGGCCGAGTACCGTCACCCGGGACTCCATGCCGGTGCCCGCCTCGATTTGCTGCGCCAGCAGGTTGCCGATGCCGCCCAGCCGGATCGGGTCAAAGCTGTCCTCGACATGCTTTTTCACGACCATTTCGCCCCCCTCCGGCCTTGCCCCTTCGGCCGCCACGACGATACTGAACCGCTTGCCGCTGTCGCTCCGCTCGGAAATCTTTCCGATGACCCGGTCAATTTGGTAGGGTATTTCCGGAATCAGGATGACGTCGGCCCCGCCGGCCATCCCGGACTCCAGGGCAATCCACCCGGCGTACCGTCCCATCACCTCCAGGACCATCACCCGGTGGTGGGACTCGGCTGTGGTGTGGAGGCGGTCGATGGCCTCAGTGGCTGTATTGAGGGCGGTGTCGAAGCCGAAGGTCTGGTCCGTGGCCTGCAGGTCGTTGTCGATGGTTTTGGGGACGCCTACCGCAAGCAGGCCCTTTTTTTCGAACAGATCTTTGGCGATGCTCAGGCTGCCGTCGCCGCCGATGACGATCAGGGCGTCGATGCCGTGGATGTTGATATTTTCGGCGACCCGGTCGGACACGTCGCGAAATTCCTTTTTCCCGCCGATGATCATCGGATAGTGAAACGGGTTGTCCCGGTTGGTCGTGCCAAGGATGGTCCCCCCCCTGGGCAGGATGCCGATGACGTCTTTTTCAGTCAATTCCCTGGTCCTGTTCTGGATCAGCCCGCCGAAGCCGTTTTCAATGCCGACGATGGAAAGCCGGTATTCCCGGATGGCAGTCTTGACCACCGCCCGGATCACCGCGTTCAGGCCCGGGCAGTCGCCACCGCCGGTCAGCACGCCGATGCGCCTGATTTTACTGGAAGACATCCGATCTCCTCCAAACGTTTTTATCTATTACATCTAATAAAATAAAAGGCTGCCGGCGCCAGGTCCGGCAGCGTGCTGATATTAGTGATGGGCCTGGCATCCGTGGGAATCGTGAGCTCCGTTGGCGTCATGGGCGCCGTGCTCATGGGGCCACACTTGTTTCTTTTTCGAATCTTCGTAAGGCTTCCACATTACTGTAAAAGCATAGCCTACAGCCAGTAAGGCCACCGTTGTAAAAACACCGAATATAATTCCTTGCCACCACGTTGCGAAAAACACCGTCATCGGTTTGCCATCTCCTCCCCCTCAGGCGTCAAGCTTCCTGGCGAAATCTCTCGCGCCTGTCAGTCCTGGAATAAAATCATTGTCATTAGACGCTCCGGTCAACCGGCGCGGCGGGCCAATTCGTTCAGCGTCTGCTTGAGTTTGCTTAATGTTTCGCCGTAACCGGACCAATCTCCTGCTTTTAGTTTGTTTTGCGCTTCATCGTAAAGCTGGTTGGCCTGACTGGCCAGGTCGGAAATGCTGACCTGAGTCTGGTTTGGAGATGGCGCTTCCGGACCGGGAGCTGCTTTCGGAGGTCCGGTGCCGGCGCCAAAGACCCGCTCCAGCGCCATCTCCAGGGTGGGTTCCATAACTATTTTTTCGCCGTGGGCCACGATCACCCTGCGCAGTTCGGGCATCTTGCTCTGCTCGGACTGCAGATAGAGCGGCTCCACGTAAAGAATCGCGTCTTTAATCGGGACCACCAGCAGGTTGCCGCGAATGACCCTGGAACCGCGCTGGTCCCAAAGGGAGATCTGCTGGGAAATGGTTGTATCCTGGTTGATCCTGGCTTCCAGCTGCATCGGCCCGTACACCAGTTCCTGCTTGGGGAAACTGAATGATACCAGCTTGCCGTAGTTTTCCCCGTCGGAGCGGGCGCCCAGCCAGGCGATCATGTTCTTTTTATTCTGCGGGGTAAAGGGCAGGATGAGCACAAATTCCGGCGCGCTTTCGCCCGGCAGCCGGTACACTGTGTAATAAGGTTCCATGGCCCTTTCTTCACTGGCGTACAACTCCGTCGGCATATTCCACTTGTCTTCGCGGTTGTAGAAAACCTGTATGTCTTCCATATGGTAGACCGTATACATCTGGGCCTGGGCCCTGAGCAGGTCGACCGGGTAGCGGATGTGGCGGCGCAAGTCCGGCGGCATCTGGTCCAGCGGCTTGAACATGCCAGGGAATATTTTGCTGTAGGATCGAACGATTGGATCTGACGGGTCGCTGATGTAAAAATCCACGTTCCCGTTATAAGTATCCACCACGATCTTGACGGAGTTCCGGATATAATTGTCGACCTTATTGTATGGTTCGGAATAGGGGAACTTATCCGTGGTGGTATAGGCATCCCACATCCAGAACAAGCGGCCGTCGCTCAAAACGATGTAAGGATCCTCATCGTATTTCAAAAAGGGGGCGATCTTTAACACCCGTTCTTTGATATTGCGGTAGTAAAGAACACGGCTGTCGTTGTCCAGTTCACTGGACAAAAGAAGTTTGTAATCTCCCAGCGACAGGGCAAACATAACCCGGCGGGCGAAGTTTGCCAGCCTGACGCCGCCGTCCCCCTGATAGGTGGAGTACATATTATCGTCGCCCCTGGGATAATCGAATTCCTGGGACTTGCTGTTGACGATCACATATTGGTTGGTGGACTCCCCGTAATAAATTTCCGGGCGGGTCACCTTAAGGTCCGTGGTGGTTGCGGGCGGAATGTCCTTTAAGAAAAAAGTCGGCAGCCCCTCTCCGGTTATCTCATTGACCGGGCTCATGGCCACGCCGTAACCGTGGGTGAACGTGAGGTGCTGGTTGACCCAGGTTTTGGCCTGCGCCGACAGGTGCTCATTGTTCATCTCACGAGCGGCTAAGGCAACCTGGCGATAACGGCCGTTGACGACGTAACGGTCAACATCGATGTCCTTGAATTCGTAGTACAGGCGCATTTCCTGAAGCTGGATGTAAGTCTGCTGCAGCGGTTCCCAGTCCCACAGGCGGATGTTGTCTACGGTGTCCCGGTTCTGCTGGATGTCCGGAGATGACAGAACCCGCCCGGCGGGGAAGTCTTTTTTTTCAATGGAGTCCAGATTGTAGGCCTGCCGGGTGAATTGGATGTTCCTCTCCAGGTAAGGGCGCTCCATGGCGATCTCATTGGGCGTTACCCGGAATTTTTGTACAAAAGCCGGGTACAGGCCGCCGAGAACGAAGGAGACGATCAGCAATACGCCGATGCTGTACACGATCAACTTGAAGCGGCGCAGGAAGATGTTGATGATGATGGCGGCCGCCGTGAGCAGGGCGATGACGGACAGAATCTTGTATGCCAGCAGGTTGGCGTGGACGGAGGTGTAACCGGGACCCCAAACGGCGCCGTGGTGGGTAAAGAGCTGGGCGTACTGGTCCAATTGGTAGCCGTAGGCCTTCAGTCCGAAAAAGACGGCCGCCAGAAAAGAAAGGTGGTACCGGGCCGCCGTGTTCTGCAGCGCCTTGTCGGCACCGCCCTGGGCGGCGTTGATAGCCAGATAGACGACCACAACCCAGAATGCGACTCCGATTACAGATAGGGTGAATACTTTGTAGAGAAACTGGTAAAAAGGAAAACTAAAGACATAAAAGCCGATATCTTTATTGAAGACCGGCTCAGTTGCGCCAAAACTGGCGGGATGTAAAAATTTTTGCAGGGTCACCCAGTCACCGGCCACGGTGAAGCTGAAAAGAAAAGCCATAATCAGGCTTAGGAGCGCAAACGCCCCCAGGACAAAACGCGGCGTCACCGCCCGGCTCCAGGAGGTATCCTCGATGGTCAGGACGCTGTCGTCCTCTCTGAGCATCGACATTCTGCGGACCGCCTGTAAAAGCGCCCCCCTGGTCAGCAGCAGGTTCAGAAAGAGCAGAACGAAAAAGAACGCCCCAACGGCCACTCTAAGGGCGATGTCGGAAAAAACAATGGTTGCGAATACCCGCTGGTAATGAAGAGATTGAAACCAAAGCCAGTCGGTATAAAGCCGGGCGCCGCTGACGGCGATCACGAGCAGGATCACGGCCAGTATTGCAAATGTACCGAAGGCCCATCGCAATTTTAATTGCAAAAAATCCACCTCCCGCGAAATTATTGTTATTTTTATGTTAGAAGAACCCTTACCCTTCGTTTAGACTGGCCTGGGAATCTTCTGGGAATCATCGGCCTCGTGCTTTAATTTTGCCTGGCAGCGGAGGCAAACTTCCATCGGTTTCTTTTTCGGCAGATCGTCATCATCCTCTTCGTAAGGGTCGGGAGCGAATATCTCTTCCTCAATGACCATACTGCATAAAATACACCTGACAGCCATATTTCAGCACCCCCAAATGATATGTCATATGCGACAAGGGGATTATTCGCCAAAACATGAGCCGATTCCTGCCCGGAAAAAAAATACTATAAAGCAGGCGCCGTTTTTATTACTCCTTATAGTTTAACCGATCTTGTCAAAATATACCTTCATAAATAGGGACGTAACGAATTTCGCCTGATACCTTGACCAGTTCAAAATTTTTATCTGGTTTTTTAAGACCACCACTTATATAAGTGGTGGTTCCTCTTTTCACTTCTGATCTTCAGCTTTAGCTGAACGAGTTCACTTAACGGAAAACCGCTTCGCAAGCAGATCTTCCATGATCAGGACCCCGGAACTGGTGCCCAGCCGGTCCGCGCCGGCTTCGAGCAGGGAGATGGCCGACGCCAGGCTGCGGATGCCGCCCGAAGCCTTGACGCCGACCGAAGGCCCCACGGTCTGCCGCATCAGGCGAACGTCTTCGATGGTGGCCCCGCCCGTGCTGAACCCTGTGGAAGTCTTCACGAAGCCGGCGCCCGCCGCCACGGCCGCGCGGCAGGCCGCAATTTTTTCCGCACGGGTGAGCAGGCAGGTTTCCAGGATTACCTTGACCAGTGCCCCGGGGCGGGATGACCTGGCTGTAGCGACCACGGCGGCCAGCTCTTCTTCCACCAGATCCGGTCGGCCGCCTTTTAATAAACCGGTGTTTATGACCACGTCGATTTCATCCGCGCCGTCTTGTAGAGCCGCCGCCGCTTCCGCCGCCTTTACCGCCGTTGTGCTCGCGCCCAGGGGAAACCCGGCCACAGCGCACACCCGCACCACCGCCGACCCGGCCAACTCGCGGGCGGCGAGCGGCACGTAGCAGGGGTTTACGCAGACGGCGGCAAAATTCCAGCGGCGCGCCTGGCGGCACAATTCAACAATATCAGCCGGCACAGCGTCCGGCTTCAATAGGGTGTGATCGATGGCGCGGGCCAGTGCCGTTGGTTCGCAGCTCAACAACGGGTTCACGTTCTCCCCGATCAACCCCGTCTCTCCAGGGCCAGTTCCACCAGGCGTTCAACCAGGTCGGGAAATTCAATACCGGCGGCCCGGGCGGCGTCCGGGAAGAGGCTGGTTTCGGTCATCCCTGGGATGGTGTTGACCTCCAGGACAAAAGGTCTCCCCTGCCGGTCGACCATGAAGTCCACTCGGGACAGGCCGCGGCAGCCAAGCGCCCGGCAGGCGCGCACAGCCAGTTCTTTCAGGACGGCCTGCTGCTCTTCCGGGATGCGGGGCGGAATGATGTGATCACTCAGGCCGGGCGTGTACTTGGCCTCGTAGTTGTACACGCCGGAAGCCGACGTGATCTCGATCAGCGGCAGGGCGACCGGTTCTTCGTTTCCCAATATCGACGCAGTGATCTCCGTGCCGTCGATCATTTCCTCCACCAGCGCCACGCTGTCGTACTGAAAGGACAGTTCCAGCGCCGATCCGATTTCTTCTTTTCTGTTCACGAAGGAGGTGCCGATGGTTGAGCCCTGGGACGGGGCCTTAATCACAACCGGCAGACCCATCTCCCTCTCCACCCGCCCGGCGGCGGATTCCAGGCCGGGACCGGCGGACTCCCGCCTGCCGATCACAATAAACCGGGGTGTCGGCAGGCCTTCGCAGATGAGCATCTTCTTTGTGGCCACCTTGTCGCCGGCCAGGGCGCTGGCCAGCACGCCGGAACCGGTGTAGGGAATGTCTAGCATCTCCAGCAGCCCCTGGATGGTGCCGTCCTCCCCGTGCTTGCCGTGCAGGGCGATAAAGGCCAGGTCGATTTTTTCTTCCCGGATCCGCACCGCCACGTCCAGACCGGCGTCTATTTTCACCGCTGGATAACCTTTTTCCAAAAGGGCTTTAAAAACGGCCTCACCGGTGCGCAGGGAAACTTCCCGCTCGGCCGAGCGTCCGCCCAGCAGCACGCCGATTTTCAGCGTCAATGCAAACCACCTCCGGGTTTTAGAAAATTGCTATTTTATTATATTCGTTTACATTCGTTCTAATTAATGAAAATCCTCCACTTAATGAGAATTCTCCGCCCGGCTGTTTTTCCGGTTAAAGTTAACGGCTTTAAAGGATTCCAGCGGCAGGATTGATCACGCGCTAAGGTCTTGACGCCGCGTGCAAAACTTAATATAATATGTGTTGAGTGAAAAAAATAAAATTCACAGGGGAGTGGCTCAACGGTAGAGCATCGGTCTCCAAAACCGAGGGTTGCAGGTTCGAATCCTGTCTCCCCTGCCAAGCAGTAATATCACCAAATGACTGCCCGGTGTTTAATGGAAAAGCCTGCGGCTTCAGCCGCAGGCTTTTCCATATTATAAAAGTCTATTTCTTCTCTTCTTCCGCTTCGGCCTTTGCCTTCTTGATGATATCGTCGGCCAGACGGCCTGGGACCTCTTCGTAGCTGCTGAACTCCATGGTGAAGGAGCCTCGGCCCTGGGTCATGGATTTCAGGTCGATGGCATAGCGGTACATTTCGGACAGCGGGACCTGAGCCTTGATGATTGTGCGCCTGCCGGCCTGCTCGGTGCCGAGCACCCGGCCCCGCTTGGTGTTGAAGTCGCTGATGATGTCTCCCATAAATGGGTTGGGAACGTTCACTTCCACGTTCATGATCGGCTCCAGGAGAACCGGCTTGGCCAGGGCGATGCCCTTTTTGAAGGCCAGCGAGGCGGCGATCTTGAAGGCCAGTTCCGAGGAGTCCACGTTATGGTAGGAGCCGTCGTAAAGGGTCGCTTTCAGGCCGCTGGTGGGATAGCCGGCCAGAACGCCTTCCACCATGACCTCCCGGAGGCCTTTCTCCACCGCCGGGAAATACTGCCTGGGCACAGAACCACCAAAAACTTCTTCGCTAAAGATAAACTCTTCCGGTGCCGGCTCAAAGCGAATCCAGACATGGCCGAACTGCCCCCGGCCGCCCGATTGTTTTTTATGCTTGCCTTCCACTTCCACCTTGGCCCGGATGGTTTCCCGGTAAGGCACTTTGGGGTCGCTCATAACGACGTCCACCCCATAGCGGCGTTTCAACTTCTCCACCATGATGTTCAGGTGCAGCTCACCCATGCCGGTGAGCAGGGTTTGCTTAATTTCTGTGTTTTTCTCCACTTTCAGGGTCTGGTCTTCCTCAAGCAGCTTTGCTATTGAGTCGCCCAGTTTGTCCTCGTCGTTTTTGCTCTTGGGGGCGATGGCCACCGACAGGGTGGGCACCGGCAGATCGATTCCCTCCAGCACCACCGGCTTGTCTTTCTCGCACAGGGTATCGCCCGTGCCCGTGTCCTGCAGCTTGACCACAACGGCCATGTCCCCGGCAAGAGCAACGTCCGTTTGGACGTTGCTCTTGCCACGCACAAAGAGCATGTTGCCGATCTTTTCCGTTTTTTCCTTGGAGCTGTTATAGACTGTTGAATCGCTTTTCAACTGGCCCGAAAAGACACGCAGGAAGTTCATCTTGCCGACGTAAGGGTCGGCAAGGGTCTTGAACACCAGGGCCGCCAGCGGGCCCGGCTCCGCCTTGGGCGCGGGCAGGTAGGCGGTGATAAATTCCAGCAGCTGGGCTGCGCCCATATTTTTCGTGGCCGAACCGGCCAGTACCGGGACAAATTTACCGAGAGCCATGCTTTTTCTCAGCCCGTCTTTAATCTCGTCGAGCGTAAGTTCCTCCCCTTCCAGGTACTTCATGGTCAGTTCGTCATCACCTTCGGCCGCCGCCTCGATCAACTGATCCCGGTAAACGGCCACCTCATCGGCGAGGTCGTCCGGGACAGGCGCTTCCTTCCCCTTGCCTTCACCGGTATAGGCTTTCTGGTTGATAATGTCGACGATGCCCGTAAAGGTGCTGAAAGAACCGATGGGAATCTGCACCGGAACGAAGTTGGCGCCAAATTTCTCCTTCAGGTCGGCAATGACTTTATCGAAGTTGGCATTCTCGCGGTCCATCTTATTGATAAAAACAATTCTGGGCAGGTGATACTGGTCCGCCAATTCCCAGATGACCTCGTGCTGCACTTCGACCCCGTCCACTGCTGAGACGACGAAGGCAACCGTGTCGACAACCCGCAAGGCTCCCTTTACTTCACCGATAAAATCAGAAAATCCGGGGGTGTCCAGGATGTTGACCTTGCAGCCGTTCCACTCGCACGGGACGAGGGTGGTGTGAACGGTAACCTGCCTTGCAATCTCCTCCGCATGGTAGTCAGCGGCGGTGGTGCCGTCTTCCACCCTGCCTAAACGTGAGAGAACCCCAGTATTGAACAGCATCGCTTCAACCAGGGATGTCTTGCCGGAACCGCCGTGGGCAACCATCCCCAGATTGCGTATTTGTCCGGTTTGGTAATTCTTCAAGTTTTGTGCCTCCTTTTGTAAATAATGGTTTCCCTAAAGTTTTCTTTCTATACTCGGCGACAGCCATAAATGGATGATTCTGGATTGAAACAAAAAGAACCCCTGCGGGGCCAAAAATCTTAACGATGACTGGACTCTTCAAGATAACGGCCGAAAATGTTTTTTAATTGAAAATTCTAATTCTACAAGGCAATGTTAAATTCCTTGTTTTTTTAAAAAGGAGTTAAATTTTTTTAGATTTCTCATCAGGGGTAAAAAGGATGCATAGGTATTTAATGGGTGATTTATTTGAGCAGACAATCGTTCCTCTACGGGGCTGCCGTTCTTTTGCTGGCCAGTCTTTTCAACCGGGCGCTCGGGTTTATTTACCAGGTGATGATGGTCCGACTGATCGGCCCCGAGGGGATCGGGCTTTTCAACATGATTTATCCCATCTACATGCTGCTCCTGGTGGTGGCCACAGCGGGCATCCCGGTGGCGATTGCCAAGCTGGTGGCCGAAGAGGCGGCCGTCAACAACCCGCGGGGCGCCTACCGTATTTTTTATTTCTGCCTGTTCCTCCTCATCGTCAGCAGCGGGCTGGTGACGGCATCCTGTCTCGCGCTGGCGCCGCTTTTAACGGCCTATGTATTCCCCAATCCCAAAGTATACTGGAGTTTTCTGGCGCTCCTGCCAGGCGTTTTTATAGTGTCGCTTTGCTCTGCCTTTCGCGGCTTTTTTCAGGGTCTCCTGCAAATGACGCCGGTTGCCGTTACCCAGTCCCTGGAGCAGATGGTCCGGGTCACGGCAGGCTATGCCATCGCCTGGTCGCTGCTTCCCCTGGGTGTGGAGTACGCCGCTACCGGCGCTTCCCTGGGGGTCGTGATCGGGGAGTTCACCGGCCTGATCGCCATCCTGGCCATTTTTATCAAGAGCAGGCCGCTGCCGGGCGGGAGGCCTGGGATCTTGTTCCGGCCGGCTCTCCGTTCCTTACCCCGCATTACCAGCCTGGCTTTTCCAGTTACCCTCGCCCGTCTGGCCGCTACCCTGCTGGTATCTTCCTATGCCGTTCTGATCCCCAGGCGGCTGCAAGCGGCCGGCGCGGATCTGTCCCTGGCGACGGCAACCTTCGGCAAGTATGTGGGGATAGCGGAAAGCCTTCTCTTTTTACCCGGTATCGTTACGGTTTCCCTGGCCAACGCATTAATCCCGGCCATTGCCGATGCCGCAGCCGGGGACAACCATCAACTGGCGCGCAGCCGAGCCGGCGAAGCGGTCCGGATCACCCTGATTGTGGGGATCGGCAGCGCGGCTTTCTTTTTTGTTCTGGCTGAAGATCTTTGCGGCGTGATTTTCGGCTACCCGGAAGTAGGCGCCTGCTTGCGGGTTCTTGCGCTGGGGAGCCCGTTCCTCTACCTCCAGCAAACCACGACCGGTATTTTAAACGGGCTGGGCCGGGCCGGCCTTCCCTTTCGCAACCTGCTCTTCGCCGCGGGCTTCGAAATTGCGGCTATGGTTTACCTGACGGGGCTGCCGCAGTTGGGCATCATCGGCACAGCCATGGCCGAAGCGGCGGGCTTCGCTGTTATGGCCTGGCTCAACCTCGCCGATGTGCGCCGCCTGATAGGCCTTAGCATCGGGGCTGGAAATTTAATTTTAAAACTCCTGCTTGCCGCCGGCGGCACGAGCATGGCGCTGCTGTCGGTAAAACATTTTGCGAAAGCCTTTACCCATTCCGGTTTTCTGACCCTGGCCGGTTCCCTGTCAGCTGGAATGATTGTTTACACCTTACTGCTGGCGGCGTTTGGAATCATCGGCCGGAACGACCTGAGGCGGCTTCTGAACACCATCAGGCGCCGGGTCTGAGAACGACTCCAATTTGCTGATGAGGCCGTTTAACTGATCCATCATTTTATAATCGGTGAGGTCAAAGTGGATCGGCGTAATCGAGGCAAAGCCTTCCATTACGGCGCCAACGTCGGTGCCGGGATCATCCTGGTCGATGTCGAGGGGCTCTCCCGCCATCCAGTAATAAACCCGGCCGCGCGGGTCGATTCGCCTGTCAAAAACATTCACGTAGCGCCTGTTGCCCAGCCGGGTGACCCTGGTCCCGAGGGGTGGGCCGGGTGGCAGGTTGATGTTTAAAAGCGTTCCCGGGGGGATCTCTTTGGCCGAGTTCTGGACCAGCTTCTTCATGAGCCGGCAGGCGTGGCTGAAATCGCGGTACTCATAGCTGGCCAGGGAAACGGCAATGGAAGGGATGCTGTTGATACTGCCCTCAATGGCGGCGGAAACCGTGCCGGAGTAAAGTACGTCCGTCCCCAGGTTCGGTCCGTAATTAATGCCGGAAACGACCAGGTCCGGCGGTTCCGGCAGAAGAGCCTCCAAGGCCAGCTTGACGCAGTCGGCCGGCGTTCCGTCTACGGACCAGCCGCGCGAACGCGGGCCATAGGTTATTTCCTTCACCCGCAGCGGCCGGTGCATGGTGATTTTATGGCCGCAGGCGCTTCTTTCACGGTCAGGGGCGACGACGTAAATTTCGGCCAGTTCCTCCAGCGTTTTTCTCAGTTCAGTGATCCCTTCGGCGTGGATACCGTCGTCGTTGCTAATCAATATACGCATGAATACATCTCCGTCACGTCTCGTAGATTGAAATAGACATCGTTCCTTTGGCGCCATCCCTGGTCAGGCCGAAGATGACATTCTTGTCTTTCAAAGTCTTGTTTAAAAAGTCCACCACTTTGTACATTTCCTCGTACTCTTTGAAGGACTTGACGGCAATCAAATCCAGTTTGCCGCCATGCTCGTTCTTTTCCAAATTCATCCTCCGGCTGCGTCCGTTCAGTTTTTAATTAATGAAAATGCTTCGGCCCGGGTCGCCTCACTCTTCTGGAAGAGGCCCCGGACGGCGGAAGTCACGGTTTTTGAGCCTGGTTTCCGGATCCCGCGGAAGGTCATGCACATGTGCTCGGCCTCGATGACCACCAGCACGCCTTTCGCGTTCAGCCTGCGCATGATGGTGTCGGCGATCTGGGTGGTCAGCCTTTCCTGGAGCTGCGGTCTTTTGGCGAAGCCCTCCACCACCCGGGCCAGCTTGGACAGGCCGGTGACATTCCCTTCCCGGGGAATGTAAGCTACGTGGGCCTTGCCCAAAAAGGGCAGCAGGTGGTGCTCGCACATGGAATAAAGGGGAATGTCCTTGACGATGACCATTTCCTCGTGATCCTCTGAGAATACTTTCTCCAGGTGTACTTCCGGGTTTTCGTAGAGACCGCAAAAAATCTCCTTGTACATCCTGGCCACTCTTGCCGGTGTTTCCTGCAATCCTTCTCGATCCGGGTCTTCTCCAATCGCTTCCAAAATCATCCGGACCGCTTTTTCTATTTTGGGCTGATCAAACACCGCTCTTCCTCCTCTCCGGTGTTAAACTTAGAGTTGGCCGGTTGCCTTGTGGGTCTGTGGTATGACCCGCACATCAACCAGCTTCTCTAAAGCAATCCTCTGGAAAATCAGCAGGCGTTCCGGCGAAACGCCGATTCGGCCGCCGGCTTTTGTTACCGGCTGAATAACCAGAGGAATGCCGGCCCCGGCTGTTTGAATCAGCCGGGCCGCTTTTTCCATCTCTCCGTCCGTGGTTTCACTGCCGACCACGATTTTAACGAATACTTCCTTTTCGCACGCCACCCCGAGAAAGCGCCGGTGCTCTTCCCACCGGGATGAAAGTCCGGTGACGCTGGGAAGCTTGATATCCATGGCAATGATGTCGACCAGGTCGATGACCTGGGCCAGTTGTTCCGGGAGCGTGCCGTTTGTCTCCAGGTAGATCCCCCGCCTGGTTCCCTGCAGCAGTGGGACCAGCCTGCGGATTAGATCCGGGTGCAAAAGAGGTTCGCCTCCGGTCAGGCTGACCGAATGGTGGAGGGACAGATCAAATGAGCGCACGATCCGGAAGGTTGTCTCTTCGGAGAGCGGGTTTTCGTAGAGAGCAAAGTCCCTTTGCCCGGGCGTCCGCTCTACCCGGCAACGCTCCGGCGCCGCCGGCGGAGGTGTGTCGCAGTAAGCACACTGCAAGTTGCAGCCGGCCAGACGCAAGAACACCTGCCTGCACCCGGCGTACAACCCTTCCCCCTGAGTCGATGAAAAAATCTCGCTGATCTTCACTTATCGATCCTCACGGTAAGATGCCCATGCGTCCGGAGACTCCCAGACGCGGACCGCGCTGATTTTTACCACTTCCCCGTTGAGAGGGAGTTCTCTTTTTAAACGCTGATAAATGTATTGGGCCAGATTTTCGGCGGTCGGGTTTTGTTTTCCAGTCCCTTTAAAGGCATCAAGCTCGTTCAGATTTTGGTGATCCAGTTCCCCGACGATCTTTTTCAAAGCCCCTTTTAAATCCTTAAAATCAATCAACATTCCTTTTTGGTCCAGTGCGTCTCCCTTTACGGCCGCCTCCACGAACCATGTGTGCCCATGCAGCCGGCTGCAGGGGCCGGCGTAATCCTCTAAAAAGTGCGCTGCCGCAAAACGTGTTCTGACGGTTAGTTCATACAATTGAGCCGGGGCCTCCTTCGCCCTCTATTATATCTCTGAGACGACATCATAGCCGGCGCTGGTGACGGCCCTGGCCAGATCGCTTTTACCGGTTTTACCGGCGTCGTAAGAAACCGTCACTGTTTTTGCGGCAAGGTCAACCTCTGCGCCCTGCACGCCGGCGACTCCCTTTAAAGCCTTTTCCACAGCCGCCTGGCAGTGACCGCAGCTCATTCCCTCCACTTTCAGGGTTATCTGCTCCACTTTGAATCACCTCTTTTCAGCTTTTATATTTTCCGGCCCGATACCGGTGTATTCCTGTTTCTCATTGGAGTGTCCCAGCAAAGCGCCTCAAACGAAAGTCAGCTCCCAGGCCACGGGCGCCGATGCCCTCCCCCGCGCGCCGGATGCAGAAGATAAAGATAGTCTGTGCAATCATAATTGCCGGTGAGATACATACAAATTCAGTATAAACTTTTTTAGGGGGTGTGACAATGCCTTCCGTGAACCGGGGAAACCTCAGCTTCTCTCTGAACGCGGGGTCCATCGCCAAGGGGAGCGTTACCTCGCTCGGGCTGGCCGTCGCTTTCAGTCTCGTTGCCGGTCTGACCTACCACTTCTCCTCCCTGCCTGAGCATACGCTTCCCTGGGCGGCCATGCTGGTGTTGGGCTGCGGTTCCTGCGGCGGGGCGATTATCGCCGGCCGATCGGCAGGAACCAGGGGTCTCTGCCACGGTCTTTCCGTGGGGCTGGTCTTTTTTCTGGCCGTTTGGCTCGGGCCCGGCGTTTTTCTTCCCGGACAGGCCGTCCTGACCGTCCTCGAAAAGCTGATCGCGGCCCTGATCGGAGGCGGGCTGGGCGGCGCCATCGGGGTCGCGCTGACCTGAGACTGCGGCGGCGGTGTGGATGGCAACGAAGAAACGGGAGCCCTTTGAGAACGGGACTCCCGGGAAAAGAGTTGTTTTTTGCGAAAATCAAGTGCCCGCAAAGAGCTTGCGGGCACTGACTTGCTTAATTTCCGGAAAAATACCACCGGAAATCACTGCTTGAATATTTTTTGCAAAAACATCCGCATGAACGATGGCAGCCGCAGGAAATAAACGCGCAAAACGGATCACGCCCCTTTTCCAGGTTAACTGTTATTAGTATATTCACCGGGTTGATGAGACGTGCTTCTTTTTTTGCAGGGATTTATTTCCAGATAAGTTCGTGGACCCCTGCACCCAAAGAACCGTACTCACCATTCTTCCCCGCCCATTCGGCAATTTTTTTTACAATCAATTCGGTGTCACCGCGAATATGGCTCTTCAGCGGGAGTGAGTTTAAAAAATAGCGCCCGTACCTTTTATCAATGATGCGCCGGTCCAGGATCACGACGGCGCCGCGGTCGGCGCCGGTTCGAATCAGGCGTCCGAAACCCTGTTTGAAGCGGATGACGGCCTGGGGCACGCTGAATTCTTTAAACCCGTCCCTCTTTTTTCGGGCCAGGTCCTCCAGTCTCGCTTCAATAACCGGAATGGAGGGGGCCCAGAAAGGCAGCTTGACAATTATCACACAAGTGAGCGCTTCGCCCGGCACGTCCACTCCCTCCCAAAAACTGGACGAACCGAAGAGGACAGACCTGGCCGTCGACTTGAATTCTTCCAGTATTTTGGAACGCCCGCCATCAATACCGTGTCCCAAAATACAGATGTCTTCTTCTTCCAGCTCTGGTTTCAACTGCCGGTATATTTCCCGCAGAGTCCGGTGAGAAGTGAATAATACCAGCGACCTCCCGTTGTTTGCCGATACCAGGCGGTGGATGATCCGGGCCAACTGGCCCAGGTAGTCATCTGGAGCGGCCAGGCCCGGGGCTGGAAGATCGCGGCTGATGCACAGAAGGGCCTGATTTTCATAAGCAAAAGGTGAGTCGTAGCGGGTTTCCAGAAGCAGGCCGTCCGGCAGGTAATGCAAACCAGTTCGATCTTTATAGTGCTGGAAGGAATCGCCGACGGACAGGGTGGCCGAAGTCAGAATCACCGGAACTTTATTCTTAAAGAAATTCTCGTAAAGAAGGGAACCGACGTCGATGGGGGCGGTTAGTAAGGTGGTGTGTCCGGCGGAACCTTCGGCGTTGAGGTCTGTTTCCACCCAGTACACGAAATTGTCACCGGAGCAGTTCATGATCAATTCCAGATCGCCGGCCAGGGCCAGTCCCGACTGGATCGTCTGGTCCAGATCCCGCGCCCGGCCCGCCCATCCTTCGTCCGCAATGGTCCATAGCTCGATCATCGCAATAATTTTTTTCGTCTCTTCGGCAAGGCTATTGATTTGCCCGGCCAGCATGGCGGACCGGTCGGCCACCTCCTGCCAGTCCTCACCAGTCCGGGGCAGGCGCAGAGTGACCCGGCCAGAGCCCCCGTCGTCACCGGACTGGCGGCAGCGGACAAACTCACCGAGCAAAAAGAAGAACAGGCGGGAGGCTTCGGCCGCCTCCAGGCGCATTTCCTGGGCCCCGTTAATGGCGGCAAACCACTTTTTCCCTTCGGACGGAGGCGCCTGTTCTTTTAAGCGGGCCAGAATTTTGCCCATCGCGGCGAAAAAAGTGTGCATGACGCCCTGGGCGACCTGCCTGCCCAGGTGAGCTGTGGCCGCATCCTCCAGGTGGTGCGCTTCATCGATGACCAGCGGTCCATACGGTGGCAGAACCCGGTTCTCCGCCCGCACATCGGTGAACAAAAGGGAATGATTGACGATGATCAGGTCTGAGTCCTCGGCTTTACGCCTGGCCCTGTTGATGAAGCAATGCTTCTGGTAACGGCAGATCCCGCCCAGGCAGCTATCGGCATCTCCACAGATGGTCTGCCAGTAGTCAAAATCTTTGGGCGCCATGGTCAACTCACTCTTTTCGCCGGTTTTGGTAACGGTCAGCCAGGAAAAAACGCGCGCCAAAAAAGCAGCCTCTTCCGGGAAATGTTCTCCAGCGACGGCGGCAAACCAGCGGCGCAGACAGAGATAGTTGGACCGTCCTTTAACCAGGGCGGCCTGAAAAGGGACGCCGGACGCCCTGGCCAGGAGGGGCACGTCTTTTTTCCAGAGCTGCTCCTGCAGATTGATGGTGTGGGTGGAAACGACGGCCCGCTGCCCGCTTGCGGCGCACCAGAGGACCAGCGGTAAAAGGTAGGCCATGGACTTGCCCACCCCCGTGCCGGCTTCCAGGAGAAGGTACTTCTGTTCATTTAGAGACTGCGCGATTTTGGCGGCCATGTCCGACTGCTGCGGACGCTGCTCGTACCCGGAAATGGTTCCGGCCAGTGGCCCATCCTGGCTAAAAAAGGTCCGGACCTGTTCCGGGTCGAGGTGTGCGGCCGGTGGTTCGGCGACGGCGGGAGCGCGGCGGGTTTCCGTTTCGCGGCTGTCAGCAAAAACGGCCAGGTTGTGGGATTTTATTTTCTGGTCGGAAAACCGGGACAAGCCTTCCCGGACCAAGCTATTCAGAAGCGGCGCCAGGGATGAGCGGGCCTGGGTCAGAAGCCGGTTCAGCTCGATCAGAAGACCCAGGTCCAGGGCGCGAAGGCGGCCGGACAGCACCTGGAATACAGCGGCGGCCGCTTCGGCGTCCTTTAAAGCCCGGTGCCGGGGAATCTCAAGGTCGAGCAAACGGCACAGCGACTCCAGGCGATAGCCGGCCGCCCCGGGCAAAACCAGCCGGGCCAGCTCAAGGGTATCGTAGGCTTCATTGGGTATGGCGCAACCGGCAGCGGCGGAAAGAAAACGGAGGTCGAAACCGATGTTGTGGCCCACCACCGGGTTGTCCCCGATGAATTTTAACGCGGCCGGGAGCACCTCCGCAAGCGGGGGGCAAGAAACCAGATCGGCGTCGCGCAGCCCGGTCAGCCGTTTGATTCGAACCGGCAGAGCTCGGCCCGGGTTGACCAAAGCGCTGAACCGTTCTATTGTTTTCCCGTTCTCCGTTTTAACCAGCCCGATTTCCACAATCTTGTCCGTATTTGGATCCAGCCCGGTCGTCTCCAGATCACAGGCGACAAATTGGTTGAGCATCTTTTCACCCGTTTGCCGGATCAGACTTTTTAGTGAAGCTGTTTTTCTTCAGCTCTTCGTTTAGACGGTCGACTTCCAAGGTCAGCAGACGGTTGGCCGAGTTCAACTCCCGGACCCGGATGGCGTCTCTGATCCGCCTGGCCAAACCGAGGAAAAAAGTAAAGAAAACGCCGGTGACAAAGGCGCCGACAACGATGACAAACAGGGGGATGTTGGTCATGTTCCAGAGCAGGAAAAAGATATTCACCGGAGTAGAATTCTGGGCGGCGAAGATAGCCACCAGCACGGCAATTGTCAAAACGATGGCCATGTAGACCGGCACGAACATCATTCCTTTGCAAATTGAATTTACTGCTTGGAAACTTCGTGATTTTCGCCTAAAATTCCTTCAAAACAGGAATTTAAATATGATCTGCGAGGCGGGAACGGGAAGGATGTTTTAGATCCGGCGCAGAATTGATCGAATAGAATTTTTGAGCGGCGGCTTAAGGAGGCCATTACATGTTCAATTCCATTCAATCCTCCCTCAATCAAATCGAGACCGTGACCGGAAAACACTGGCTGCACGAACAGGTTGAAATAATTCGGGATACCGACCCGCGGAACCGGATCGGCGCCGCCCCCGACCGGCGGGTAAACCTGATTCACCCTCTGGCCGCCGCCTGGCTGGCCGGCCGGGAAGAACTGGCCATGGCTGAATTAACGGGCGCCGCACATTTTTCCGAAAGGACCGCCTCAATCGCCCGATTAGGGGAAATTTTGGCCCGCTGCAAAGTTTTGCAGGGTTTTGAGAAGCAAATAGAAAGGCTGCTGCGCAAAAACCTCTATGAAACGGCCTGCTGCGAGCTGTTTGCCGCTTACGAATATCTCGTTGCGGGCTGGAACATAAAGTTTGATGCCCCGGACCTGGTAATAAACTCGCCGGACGGAAAACCGGAAGAGGAAATTACTGCCAGAAATTATTTCATCCCCCCGGGCGGTTCAAAAAACCATTTCAGCCATGTGGAGAATATTCTGGATGGCATTCCCGATCTTGGCCGGACGCTGGTGGCCTGGATCCATGACAAACACGACAAACACGGGGACGGTTCTGTTGTTTTCCGCTTTGCTAAAACAGATCCAGGCAGCAACCCCTTTGTCAGCGCAGTGGTGCTGGCGCAATATAAAAGATTTCCCGGTTCTGCATTATCCCTGCCGAACCAAAAGGTTGTCCGGGCCGTGAACGATTCTTCCCGCTACCCCTTGCCGCCTGCTTTTAAAAAGACCTTTTTTCAGCTAAATGGAAATGCGCCGGGCTCATAGCGCCGGGGCAAGAGAAATAAGAACTCCACTTTCTCATATGAATCTTCGGAGCTGAGCCCTTGATAAAGCAGATGTCAATCCAGTTCCGGCCCGGATCCTAACGCCTCACTTCAAGTACGGCCCCCGTGCTGGCTGAAGTGACCTGGGCCGCGTAACGGGCCAGGTATGTTCCCTCCGGCGCCTTAGAGGGTGGTTGCTGCAGTGTGGCAAGCCGGCTCCGGATCTCATCGTCCGCCACTTTTAAACTGAGCTTGCGGCCCGGGATATCAATCTGGATCATTTCCCCTTCGCGGACGACGGCGATGACGCCCCCTTCCGAGGCCTCCGGCGAGATATGTCCGATGGCGGCGCCCCGGGTGCCCCCGGAAAAACGGCCATCCGTGATCAGTGCCACGTCCTTGTCCAGGCCCATTCCCGAAATGGCCGCCGTGGGGCTGAGCATCTCGCGCATGCCGGGTCCGCCAATAGGCCCTTCGTAGCGGACGACGATGACGTCGCCCGGATTGATTTTTCCGTCCATAATAGCTTCAAATGCTTCTTCCTCGGAATCAAACACTCTTGCCGGACCCTCATGGCGCAGCATTTCCGGGGCCACGGCCGACTGCTTGACCACCGCGCCGCCGGGGGCGAGGTTACCCCGTAAAATGGCGATCCCACCTTCCTTGCCGTAAGGGTTGTCCAGCGGCCGGATCACGGCCGGGTCTTTAACCCGAACGCCGGAGACGTTTTCTCCGATGGTGAGGCCGGTCACCGTTTTGGCGCCGGTTTCGATCAGCCCGCCCTGGGCAAGCTGGTTGAGCACGGCGGAAATACCGCCCGCCTCGTAGAGGTCGTACATCCGGTGCGTGCCACCGGGGCTGATTTTCGTGAGATTGGGCGCCAGAGTGCTGATCCGGTCGAATTCTTCCAGTTCAAGGGGCACTTTTGCCTCGTGGGCGATGGCCAGGAGGTGCAGTACCGTATTGGTCGAGCCACCGATGGCCATATCCAGGGCGATGGCATTTTTAAAAGCCGTTAAGGTCAAAACGTCGCGTGGTCTCAGGTTTTCTTTCACCAGACTGACGATGCGGAAGCCGGTCTCCTTGGCCAGTTTTTTTCGCAGGCCGTAAGGGGCGGGAATCGTTCCATTGCCCGGCAGGGCCATACCAAGCGCTTCCGCCAGACAATTCATGGTATTGGCGGTAAATAGCCCGGCACAGCTGCCGCAGGTGGGGCAGGAGGAATCCTCAATGGCTTCCAGCTCTGCCTCTGTAATCGCGCCCCGGGCATAGGCGCCCACCGCTTCAAAGGCGCCCCGGACCAGGTCGACCTTTTCACCGTTGCAGGAGCCGGTAAGCATGGGGCCGCCGCTGACATAAATGGCCGGAAGATTCAGCCGGGCCGCTGCCATCAACATGCCGGGCACCGTTTTATCGCAGTTGCCGATCAGCACCAGGCCGTCAAACTTGTGGGCGATTGTCATCGCTTCGATGGAATCGGCAATCAGCTCGCGGCTGGCCAGAGGGTAGCGCATGCCGTCGTGATTCATGGAAATACCGTCGCAGATGGCAATGGAAGGGTACTCGATCGGCGTGCCGCCGGCTGCGGCCACCCCCAGCTTGACGGCCTGGGCCAGTTCGTTCAAATGAGCGTGGCCGGGCACGATTTCGTTAAATGAGTTTACGACGCCGATCAGGGGCTTTTCCAGATCGGCGCTCGAATAGCCCATGGCCTTGAAGAGCGAGCGGTGGCCCGCCCGGGCGGGCCCGCGGGTGACGTTATGGCTGTACATCGTTCGTCCTCCCTTATAAAATTTCACCTTATTCGTTTTCTAGATATTTAAAGCATTCCCTCTCAAATAATCACCCATAAAAATAACTTTTTAAAGTTGAAGTCATGTTGAAAGCAGTAAAGCCCGGCCGGGTTCAGCGCCGGCCAGGCTTCAAACGATGCGGCAGTTATTCCTCCCAAACTTTTACTTCTTTCATTTTATCACCCTGCCCGACCGCATCCACATGCTCCATCCCTTCGATCACGCGGCCGAAGACCGTGTGCTTGCCGTCCAGATGGGGAAAGGCGTCGTAGCAAATGAAGAACTGGCTGCCCCCGGTGTCTTTGCCGGCATGCGCCATGGAAAGAGCGCCTTTTTCGTGTATGTGCGGATTCCCTTTCGTTTCGCACTTAATGTTATAACCCGGGCCGCCGGTGCCGTTGCCCTTGGGACAACCTCCCTGGGCGACAAAACCGGGAATGACCCGGTGGAAAGCCAGGCCGTTATAAAACCCTTCATTGGCCAGCTTCTCAAAATTTTGCACCGTGCCCGGCGCTTCCTGGTCAAAAAACTCGATCAGCACTTTATTTCCGTTTTCCAATGTGATGCTGCCTTTTTTCACCCTGTCTCCTCCTCTTTGACGATTCACCTTATTTTACTATATTTCACCGGAGATCACCAGATTATTCTCGGCCCCGCGCCGGTCCTTTGGATCCGGTTTGCCGGCGGACGCATGCCGGCCCGCTCCCTGAAGCCGCCAGGGGAAGCCGAACACGGGCGCAGCTTTGATGGAACGCAAAAAGAATTTCCCCACCACGGTGGGGAAATTCAGTCCAGTTTTCTTTTTAAAGAAGCGACGGACTACTTAAAAACGCCAAATACGTAGACAAACACAATCAGCAAGATGATGCCCAAACCGAGTGAGTAAGAAATCAATTTTATCTCGATTGGCAGCAAATCGTGCCATTCATCCTGATCCATTGTCTGATCGCTTGTCGGGGGCAGTTGGGCTTTATCGCTTTGAACTTCCGCCATATTATAAAACCTCCCTTGTCAGGTTTGCTTAGCCGCCGATTAACGGCGGGTAAATGCCGTGGTAGAAGATCCAGGAGATGAGCAGGCCGACCCAGAGAATGAAGGCAAACAGGCACAGGGCGTAGACCGCCACAATCCTTCCCATCCCGGCGCCCCATAGTTTGCGCACGTTGGTAACCAGACCAATCGAGAAGAAGCACAGGGCGAAGAACATGGTCCGGATGGCGTTGGCCTGGTCCGAGCCCGCCTGGGCTGCTTTTACGGTGCCCGGGTTATTGATTCCAATCAAGAGCAGAATCAGGAAGGTCAGGGCAAAGCCGACAACGAATTTGGGGAAGCGGTCCCAGATTTCGCCGGCGGTAACTTTGCAGCCGGCTTCCTGAACACTACAGCGGTCAATTTTGAAGACCGACCAGATCACCGCCAGAATAAAGGCCCACACGCCGATAAAGATGTCGATGAACACTTTGGTGGTGGTGGCCGCCATCAGCATCCAGCCTTCCTCCCACCGGATGCCCAGTTCTTTTAATGCCTTGGCCCGGATCAGCGAGTCGGTGATGGCCCCGCTGGCCACCGCCCCGCCGTCGCTCTTCACGGCCAGACCCATCCAGGCGCCCGCGACCATCGGCTCCTGGAACAGCATGGACTGCGCCAGCCACGGTAGAAAGAGCAGTTCCACGGCTACAAACACAATGATGACGGCCGCCAGGACCACCGGCACGTGGGGGCGGGAGCGTATGGCCGCACCGGTGGCGATGGCTGCGGAAACCCCGCAGATGGAGATGCCTGACGCCAGGGGCGCCGCCCATTCCGGCGTAAACTTGAAGTATTTCCTGGAAACAAAATAAACCACCGGCCAGTAGATCAAATAGGCTTCGACCACCGCACAAAGGCCCCGCACGATGACTGTGCCGGCCAGGTCGAAAGCGCCCACGGTTTTGATGCCGATGGCGGCGCCCAGGATCACGATCCCGGTTTTAATAAACCACTCGGGCCTGGCCGCCTCTTCCAGGAATTTGGCAAAGCCGAGAAAGAAGTTGCCGATGATCAGGCCGACCACCATGGCAAATACAAAGCCCATCTCGCCCAGGCTCAAAGACCAGGGGATTTTAAAGCCGGCCTGTTTGTCCGGGGTGGCGGCAATATAAGCGTTATTGCCGATGACCATGCAGATGAAAGTCATCCAGTAGATAATGGTAAAACCGATGGCGAATCTGGTCGCCCTGGCGCCCATCGCCACCGCGCCGATGGTTGTAATGATCAGCATGAATAGATATGTTAATATTGCTGCAGTAGAGCCGGCCATTCCCTTGTAAGCGCTGGAAATCGGCGCGAGCGATTTGGACAGGTCAATCCAGACATTTTGCTTGACAACCCAACCCAGCCAGTCCGCTCCGAAAACGGGACCCAATCCCAGGAAGAAGATGAACAAGCCCAGCCACACGGCCCACCAGTCTTCGCTTTTGAGCATTGACTTTTTTCCCGCGTAATAAGCATTTGCCTCCATAGCTTTTCACCCTTTCTATTTTATATTTTCAGGAACTCGGTGCCAGCAATTTGTCAAATCGCAATCATCACCGCCCCTTCAATAAAATAGCCGTTTTCGGCCCGCCGTTTTTAAACCGCAGCTTGCACCGAAGGGATTAAATCAGAGCAACCTATGGAAAAATGAATAGCTGGATATCTTTTTTAGATGAAAAAGTGTTATAATATATAATCATAATAAATTACATCCTGGCATTAAATTTACACCCCATTATTGGACATGTCAAGTACTATCCTTTATTGATTATGAAAATCATATCTTATTTGTATAAAAAAGTTAACCAGGTTTTAAGTGGTGAACAAAAAGGGGGAACGTGGTGACAATGCGGGATGAAACAGAAAAAAGAGGCAGCGTGGTGCTGGAGCAGCTGCGGGACGTTCTGGACAGGATCCAAAGCTTCCGGGATGTCGGGGGGGACGGAACCTACCTTTCTTTTTTGCACGGGCAGGCCGCAGGTATGGTGCTGGCGCTGAAAATATTGTTTTCGGGGTCGGGAGCCCTGGGCGACAAAGCCGAAGACCTGGCCAAATCATTCCTCGGTGAAAAGGGTTGCACATGCAACAGCGGTGAGTCAGAAGAGGAGAACCATTAATTATTATCCCGGCTTCTCCGGCGCTCGTTAGGATCGCAGCAGGGCCACGCCGGCTTGGACGCGGAGGAATATGTCGTATAATTAAAAGATACAGACCCCCGGCAAGAAGGGGGTCTGTATCTTTTAATTATTTATTTTTCAGGCCTGAATTGGCAATAATCCAATCCATTATCGAGGCTGAAGCCGTATAGGGGTCCATCTCGTGAGCGGCCACCAAGTCAAGTAATTCGTTTACCGGGCCGGGTATTTCCATCTGTCGCCGCACCATCTTTTGCCACTTGTGGTTGACGATATCGATCACCTCGTTCCTGGCCCTTTCCCGCCTGCGCTCGGCAAAGAGTCCTTCTTCTTTGAGGTAATGGCAGTGTTTTTCCACGGCCGCCATCAGATCATCGACCCCTTCAACCTGGATGGTCGATGTTTTCAACACGGGAGGGATCCACTTGACCTGATCGCACTGCAGGTGAAGCATCATTTCAACTTCCGATGCCACTCTGTCCGCGCCGGGCAGATCAGCCTTGTTTACCGCAAAGACGTCGGCAATTTCCATGATGCCCGCCTTCATGGCCTGGATGCTGTCTCCCGCGCCCGGGGTGAGCACCACCACTGTCGTATCGGCAATGTACATGATGTCCAGTTCGGCCTGGCCTACCCCGACGGTTTCGACAATAACCCAGTCCATACCGAAGGCATCCATCACCTTGACCACTTCTTTGGTGTTCTTGGCCAGACCGCCAAGGGTACCCCGGGTGCCCATACTGCGAATGAAGACACCCTTATCCAGAGCATGATCATTCATCCGGATGCGGTCGCCGAGAATGGCCCCTCCGGTAAAAGGGCTGGTCGGGTCGACGGCGACAACACCTACAGTTTGGCCCTGCTTTCTCAGAACGCCGACCAACCGGTCAGTAAGGGAGCTTTTGCCGGCCCCGGGCGAACCGGTTATACCCAGTATATATGTCCGGCCGGTACGTTGAGAAATCTGCCTCAAAAGCTCGTCTTTTTCCGGAGCTTCGTTTTCAACCAGAGAAATAACTCTTGCTAAAGCACGGTGATCCCCGTTACAGAATCTGCTCATCATGTCATCCAACATTATTCACCCCTCGTTTGCTGAGTTTTTTGCCTGACCGCCGGTGCATTGATCATTATTTCTGTTTATATTCGTCTTATATTCGTCTTATATTCGTCCATATAAGACAATGACTGAAACAGATGTTCGTAATTTCCAGCTAAAATCCCGCATCGGGAGTCAGCCAGTCTACTTAAAGGTTCTCCCGGCAGGCAATATTTTGGTTTCGGCCGGTTGCACAAAGACTGAATATAAATGCCGCTCAGGGATAAAAAAATGCCATTGGCCAGATAAAGCTATCTTCTTCCAGAGGTTTTGATTAAAATTAAATCAAAGCTCGTTAACAACCTAATCTCCTCTCCCTTTCTCCGCTGTATCATGTCGATACAGCATTTTTTTTTAGCGTAAGCTAAACGAGTTCACTTGCGCTCAGTCAGGTGTTTTTCCGCTGCGACAGCCGCTATTGCGCCGTCGGCCACGGCGGTGACGACCTGTCTCAGCAGCTTTTTGCGAACATCGCCGGCGGCAAAAATGCCCGGGTGAGAGGCGCGCATATCGTCATCCGTGATAATAAAGCCCTTTTCGTCAGTATCCACGTATTCACGGACGAGATCCGAAACAGGTTTGTGCCCGACATAGATGAAAACGCCGTCTGCCGGCAGTTCCCGCTTCTCGCCGCTCCGGACATCTTTAACCGTTACGGACCCAACGGAGCCTTCACCGTTAATGGCGTCAACAACGCTGTACCAGACAAACTCAATCTTCGGGTTTTCAAAGGCCCTCTTTTGAACAATTTTTGTGGCACGCAGTTCCCCGCGCCGGTGAATGATCATCACCTTATCGGCAAAGCGGGTCAAAAAAATAGCTTCTTCCACAGCGGCGTCGCCACCGCCGACTACGGCTACTTTCTTGCCGCGGAAGAAGGCCCCGTCGCAGGTGGCGCAATAGGAAACGCCCCGGCCGGTGTAATCGGCCTCACCTTTTACGTTGAGCAGTTGGTTTTGCACCCCGGTGGCGATAATCACGGCGCCGGCCAGGATGTCGCCGCTGTCGGTTTTGATCATCATTCCGTCTTCAGCGGGCTTCAAATCCTCTACGTGAGAAGAAATTATATTCAGGCCAAACCGGCGCGCCTGCTGCTCCATCTGCAACATCAGCTCGGGACCGCCAATCCCATCGGCGAATCCGGGATAATTTTCAATTGTTTCGGTGCTGACCACCAGTCCGCCGGGAATGCCGCGCTCCAGCAAAACGGTGTCAATCGCCGCCCGGGAGGCATAAATGCCGGCGGAAAGGCCGGCCGGACCGCCACCGACGATCACGAGTTCCCTTTTATCCATAATTGACGTACCTCCAACTCATTTATCCATTTGTCTAAATTATCTTAACTTATTTATCCAGACTTCGTCAAGGGTTGGTAAACTGCAGTCAATATTGACTGCAGTTTACCAACCTCTATATTAAATCGTGCGGGTGGTGCGATGTGATTAGTACTGCTTGTCCATTCATTCATGCATTAATGGGGGGCGGCACAGTGCAGCCCCCGCTTCAGACATGTTTACCGGTTGGTTCCAGGCGCTTCGCAAGCCAAAACCTGTAACGTACACTAAAATCAGTTGCCCTATCTTATTATGCGCTAGACCTCCGAAACTTTTTCGTAAACAAAATTTCGATTCAATCCAATTTCAAGACCTCTTGCTCACTTTCCTGCCGCCTGCTTCATATATCCCCCCCTTGCCGTTCTCTAATTCAACTATATGCCGCGCATTTTAGAAAAAAACCTGGTAATATTTATTTTGGCTCTTACCGCGGTTCGGAATGATATTCCATTTACTTTTTATCAGCATGGAATCCGGTAAGAACCTTCATTTTTTGACCTCGAGCAGGGTCGATTTTCTCAACTCCGGGCAGCCGCAGGTCCGGCTGTCGCTGAGCCTGGTTATGGCGTTTAAAACAATTGTGCCGATGCGGTCCGGTTCGTTATAAAAAAGGTCTTTCATTTCCTGGTAATCCCATTCCTCGATTACCCCTTCCGCGTAATTCACAACCATGTCGAGGCGGCCATAACAGGCGCCGATTTCCCTGGCCAGGTATACTTCCGGGCACATGCTCTGCCCGACGATGTCGGCGCCGAGCCTGGACAGCATTTCCACTTCGGCCGGGCTCTCGAAATGACGGCCGTCGGTGACGGCGTACACACCCCGGTCAAAAACCCTTCCCGCCGCACTTGCTTCCGCAGCTTCCACCAGCTCTTTTCTGATCTGCGGGCAGACCGACTGACGCATGGTCAACAGGAATTCACCGCCCAGGCTTACGTCTTTGCGCATAGAAAAATCCAGATAATCGCCGGGTACGAGCAGGTCCCGGGGGCGCAGCAGGCGGTTGACGGAGCCGACGCCTCCTTCGGCAATGATCTTTTTCACGCCGGCCGCCCGCAGCACCCAGAACACCTGGCGGGATGCGTCGGCGCGGGTGACACCGGGGCGCCAGCCGTGCATCTTGACGGTGAGGACCGGCTTTTCACCCAGGGTGAAGAGTTTAAAAGGAGGGCTTTCTCCGAAGGGGGTGGAAAAAGTCAGGCCTTCGTGCAGCACCCGGACGTCTTTTTGCTGCAAATCTTCAGGGAAGTTCACGGAGAAGGTGCCGGAGCCGCCAATCAAAGCGAAAGAGGCGGATGGGATTTTATTTTTCAGCAAAGGAAGACCCCCTTGAAAATTCATTCACTCTTCCCTTTTCGCCGGTCTTTCAAAAAATCCTCCGGAAAAGAAAAAAGCCCTGCTGTTCAGGGGCTGTAGAAATGGCCGACCTTTCTTAAACCGCCACCAACGTTATTTTCCCCTGTCCGCGCAGATTCTAACCGTTAAAAACAACGTGTTTGCCGGTCGTTTTTTGCGCTGCGCTCAAGAATTTCGGGCAACGTAAAAATGCCTCCTGCTCTCCCCGGAGGGCGGGTCAGAAGTGAAGGCGCCGTAAACAGCCAGCGGAGTGAGCCCGGCTTCATGCAATGCAGCCTGGACCTCTGTCACCCGGTAGGCTTTTTCCCGGTGGACCTCGGTAAATTTCCGGTAGAATTCTCCCTCCCTGATCAAGCAGGTGAGGTTCACCTCCCAGACGTCTTCGCCATCGTGGTAGGCGCTGCTGTAGATCAGTGTCAGTTCTTCCTCTTCGACAACGGTCTCACCGGACTGGGTACCGGAAAGCCATCGGACGGCGTTCAGGTCAAAAACGAAGAGACCTCCCTGAGCGAGGCTTTGCTTTACACACTGAAAAGTTTGGACCAGATCCCTGTATTCCAGCAGGTAATTGAGCCCGTCATGAAAGCAGGTGACCAGATCCACCGGTTCAGGTGACTTGAAGACTCGCATGTCCGCCACGAAAAAGTCGGCCGCCAGTCCGCTTGAGGTGGCATTTTCTTCAGCCCGGGCCACCATTTCCGGGGACAGATCGACGCCGGAAGCCTGGTAACCGCGCCTGGCCAGGGGCAGCAGCGTGTTGCCCGTGCCGCAGGCCAGGTCGAGCACCGTTTTGGGTGTGTAATTGAATTTTTTCAAGAGCTCTTCCAGGTAGTCAATCCATCCTTCGAAATCAACACCGCGCACCAGGTAATCGTAAACTGCGGCCAGGCCGCCATAGCGCTGCAAATGTTCTTACCTCCATAAAATTATTTACTTAAAAACCTCCCGAACAAGCCGGGAGGTTTTTAAAAAACTATTTTTTAATGGCGGCCAGCGTGTCCGCGAGCACTTGCTTGATATCCTGATCGCCGTTGATGTCTTTCAGGATGCCTTGTTTGGCGTAGTAGTCAATGAGGGGCTGGGTCTGGGCTTCGTAAATGTCCAAACGATTGCCCACCGCCACTTCGTTGTCGTCGTCGCGCTGGTAAAGCTCGCCGCCGCAGGAGTTGCATTTTCCTTCCACCTTGGGCTTGTTGAAAACCATATGATAGCTGGCTCCGCAGTCTCGGCAAATGCGGCGGCCGGTCAGGCGCTCCATCAGTTTTTCCCGGGGCACGGCGATGTTAATCACAGCGTCGGGAACAAAGCCCATTTCCTTAAATGTTTCATCAAGGGCCTCGGCCTGAGCGATTGTGCGGGGGAAGCCGTCCAGGAGGAACCCATTGACGCAGTCCGGCCGGGAAAGACGATCCCTGACCATGCCGACAACCACGGAATCGGGCACAAGTTCGCCTTTATCCATATATTCCTTGGCCTTCTTGCCCATTTCAGTTCCTTCTTTGATGGCGGCGCGGAACATGTCGCCCGTGGAAATGTGAGTGATCTTGAGTTCTTTAACCAGCATTTCCGCCTGGGTTCCTTTACCTGCGCCAGGCGGCCCCATGATTAGTAATTTCACAACCATCCCTCCCAAAATTTTTTATCTAGTTGTATTGGACTAAACCAAAAACATTATACCACGACTTGTCTGAATGTGAAAAGTTCTATCCACTCGTGGCTGTTTCTGCCTGAGCCAACTGGGGAACGATAAAGAGTTATTTTGTTTTGATCGGAACCGGCCCAAAATCTGATTAATTTGCCCCCACGAGCTCCCGTCAGGGCCGGTAACGCCGGGCGCCCCAGTATTCCTCCCCGTAAACGCCCTGGTCAACGGGGTCTTCCCGAACCGCTGAGCGGCTGTTGGGCGCGTGGACGATCATTCCGCCCCCGCTGTAAATGCCGACGTGGTGGATCTGTCCCACCCCCGACTGGGACGCAAAGAAAACCAAATCACCGGGCCGGAGGTTTTCCCTGTCCACCGGAATGCCTTCCTGCGCCTGCTCGTCGGCGTCACGGGGGATGGTCAGGCCCTGGGATTGGTAGACCCGCATGGTAAAGCCGGAGCAGTCGAAACCGTAAGCGGAAGTGCCCGCCCAAAGGTACCGCAGGCCGGTAAACTGCCTGGCCTGCTCGACCAGGCCGGCGGCTGAAAAGGAAAGCTCGCCGGCCTTTTTGACATGACCCCGGTCAATATAGCCGGTTCCTCCGTCGGGCAGGCGCACCCGAAAGGCCCGCCCATCCTCGCCCAGGAGCGGCAGACGAGTCTGGTAGCTGATTTCGCGGAAGGTTTCGCCCAGGCCCGGATCGCGGTAAAGCCCGGTTTTCGGCACGGACACCACCACCTCCGGCAGGGAGAGCTGGTCAGCCAGGTAAGCCGGGTCAAGGCTGACCTGCGCCGCCGGCAGCCAGCCGGGGTAGCCCAGTTTGTTCTGCCGCGTCTGCTGGGACACAGCGGCCACCTGCAGCCAGTCGCCCTGCCGGTCCAATATGACCAGCCGCTCGCCGAAAAGAGCCTGGGTTTCCGTCTTTCCGACCAGCCACAGCCTCATTTCCGTGTCCATCCCAGCGGTCCAGGCAGCGGGATCGGTTTCGGCCCCCAGGATCAGACTGTCGAAATCCCGCTTCGGGCCGGGGCCGGCCCAGAGCATGGCCGCGGGCACGTTGACCGCCCCCCAGGCCGGACCGGGCGCCGTGCCCGATAAGGAGGGAGGCGTTCCGGGGGCGTTCGGGAAAATTCCAAGGGCAACCAGGAGCGAGGCCAGTGCGATCACCGCAATTCCGTATTTTTTCATGGGTTTTTTCGTCCTGTTCATTATTTTTATAAGAAACAGCGCCCGGCAAGAACCTGGCGTGAGATTATTTTTTTCGTTGAAATTTGTCTCTATACCCGCGCCGGACGATATTTTACGGTGTTTTCAAGATTGTATATCTCCCGTCTCTATTATAAACTGGATTAGTGAAAGAGGTGAAGTTCGTGATCCTGCTTCAGGCAGCCCGCATCAAAAAATCTTTTGGCGGCAGAGAAATCCTCGACGAAGGGAACCTGGTCGTTCAGGAAGGGGAACGGGTGGGTCTTGTCGGAGTAAACGGCGCAGGCAAATCGTCGCTCTTAAAAATTATGGCCGGTGAATTGGAGCCGGACGCGGGCGAGGTCGTCAAGGCCCGGGGGCTGTCCATGGCCTATCTGGCCCAGGACAGCGGCGGCCTGAGCTCATACCGCACGATTCGGGAAGAGATGCTCGCCGTATTCGCCCCGCTCATCGCCATGGAGAAGGATCTCCGCCACATGGAAAAGCAGATGGGCGAAAAGAGCAGCGTCGATAAACAATTGCTTGATGACTACGGCCGCCTTTCCGCCCAGTTTAAAGAACAGGGTGGTTTTACCTGCGAGTCGTCCATCCGGGCCGTGCTGAAGGGCCTCAAACTGGGCGATGCCGACGAAAACACCCCCGTCCAAACCCTGAGCGGGGGGCAAAAGACCCGCCTGGCCCTGGCCCGCTGCCTTTTGGCGGCACCGCAGCTGCTCATGCTCGACGAACCCACCAACTACCTCGACATGGAAAACTTGGGCTGGCTGGAGCAGTACCTGCGGGACTACCGGGGCGCCGTACTGGTGGTTTCTCACGACCGCTATTTCCTCGACGCGGTGGCCAAATCCATCTACGAGCTGGAAAACGCCCGGCTGACCCGCTACACCGGCAACTACACCACTTTTGCGCAGGAAAAAGCCGGCCGCCGGGAGAGGCAGGGAGCGGAATATTCCCGGCAGCAGGCGGAAATAGCCCGTCTGGAAGACTTCGTGCGGCGCAACATGGCGGCCAAGGATACCGCCGGCCGCGCCAGGAGCCGGCTTAAAACGCTGGAAAAGATGGAGCGGCTGGAAAAGCCAGCAGCCGCGCGCCAGACCCGGTTTTCCTTCACCGTCGACCGGCCCGGCGGAAGCCAGGTCCTGAAAATCGCGGGACTTTCCATCGGATACGATAATAGTCGTCAGTCGCCGGTCGTCGGTCGCCGGGAGAACGAAATACGGAACAGCAGCCGGACGGTTCTGGCAACGGGGATCAACTTTGAGATTTCGCGGGGGGAGCGGGTGGCTCTCCTCGGCCCGAACGGGGTTGGCAAATCGACCCTGTTAAAGACCGTCGCCGGGCTGATCCCGCCGCTGGCCGGCTCGATCCTGCCCGGCTATCACCTCCAAACCGGCTACTACGACCAGGAGCAGCACGGCCTGCACCCCGATCAAGATGTGCTCCACGAGCTGTGGGATCGCTACCCCCATCTGGAAGAGGTGGCGGTGCGCACGGTGCTGGGGGGCTTCCTCTTCAGCGGGGACGACGTTTTTAAAAAGGTTGCGTCCTTGAGCGGCGGGGAAAAATCCAGGCTGGCCCTGGCCGCCCTGATGCTTAAAAGGGCCAACTTCCTGCTCCTGGACGAGCCCACCAACCACCTCGACCTGCTCGCCCGGGAAGTACTTGAGGATGCCCTGGCCGGTTATCCGGGCACCATCCTGTTCGTTTCCCACGACCGCTACTTCATCAACAAGATATCCACCCGGGTGCTGGAGCTGAGCTCACACGGAGTCACCTCCAGCCTGGGCAACTATGAAGATTACGCAGCCCGGAAGGCCGGGCGGATGGCGGAGGCGGAGGGCGCGCCGGGAGCAGCCAGAGGCCAGCAAAAAGAGACGACGGCCGAACGGGAACAATATTTGCAAAGAAAAGAGGAAGAAAGGCAAAATAGAAAGACCCACCGTCAAATCAAGGATTTGGAGGAGTCCATCGCCACCCTGGAAGAGCGTATTGCCGGACTGCAGGAGGAACTCTTCCGGCCGGAGGTATACCAGGACATCACGGCCTACCGCGAACGGGAGCAGACCCTGGTGAAAGCGCAGGTAGAGTTGGAAGGCTGCATGGAACAGTGGCTCCTGCTGGTGGAAGGCTGAGCAATCAACACTGCTGCAGAGATTTTATGGAATATTTGTAGTATAATCGATACAGAATACGAACTGGGGAGGTTAACGCATAATGCTTATTGAAGAAGTGAGAAAAAACCTCAACTGGGACTTTGACATAAACAAGGAGTTATACTGCCTGGATCGAGACACCTTCCTGGCCTTCCTTATCGACGTCCATGCGGGTGAACCCCAACTGGTCCTCTACACCGTAAAGAAAAACGGCAGCACCACCGACGAATTGGAGGAAAGCCCCCCGCGGGAAATGCTCGTCAAAGCCGTTGAAGAGCAGGGCGGCCATCTAAAGAAAAGCTGCCTTTACAACATCAACGGGGAAATTCGCGCCTGGATCGAGCAGCATCTATTATAAGAGACCGACGCCAGAATGACTTCTACATGTGCGGAAAACAACTTTCAAACAAACCATCTGTATTGTCTTTCTTTGTCAAAGTGAACTCGTTTAGCTTACGCTAAACATCGGGGCTTCAGGTGGAGATTCTACTCCACCTGAAGTAAAAAACATAAACACCCACTTATAGAAGAGGTCGCAAATGAAAAATCAGCAGAACCAGAACAAAACTCACGCTCAGCCACCGGCCCCGGTTCTGAAATGGGCCGGCGGCAAAAGACAGCTGCTTTCCCAGTTTGCCTTTCTCTACCCGTCGAGGATAACCGGCGTTTACCACGAGCCATTTTTCGGTTCGGGCGCGGTCTATTTCAGTCTCTCGCCCCATCAGGCGTACCTGACGGACAGCAACGAGGAATTGATCAATTTCTATCAGGTGCTGCGGGGGGCCGTTGACCAACTGATTGACGACCTGAAAAAGCACGTTAACGCCAGAGAATACTATTATGCAATCCGCGCCCTTGACCCAGGCGGTTTGACGGCCGTGGAAAGGGCGTCCCGCTTTCTCTACCTGAACAAGTGCGCCTATAACGGCCTGTGGCGGGTGAACCGGTCCGGCCGGCACAACGTCCCCTACGGCTCTTACAAAAACCCCCGCTTTCTGAATCCGGCCGCCTTGATCGCGGCCGGCCGGGCACTGCGAAACGCCGTCCTTCAGGCGGCGGACTTCGAAATCACCCTGGAGCAGGCCCGCCCCGGCGACTTCATCTACTGCGACCCGCCCTACCACCCTCTTACAAAAACGGCCAATTTCCGCAGCTACACGGCCGATTCTTTTCCGGCCCCGGATCAGAAAAGGCTGGCCGCCATGTTCCAGGCGCTGGATCAAAGGGGCTGCCTGATCATGGCCAGCAACTCGGACACCCCCTTTATCCGGGAACTTTACGCCGGCTTCAACCTGACCGAAGTCATGGCCCGCCGGGCCATCAATTGCAAGGGCGAGGGCCGGGGGCCGGTTTCCGAACTGGTGATCCGGAATTACTAGAACATTTTCTACTTGAACGAAGTTGTTTCACCGTATCCTAAAATCAGACACTTGTGAAAAAATAGACGCCCACAGACAGCACTTGAACTGCGAATATCGTCATTAAAAGAAACATGTGTTGTCATCCGGGCATTATTTGTTTAATATCAGACATTATAAACCATATCCGTACTGGAGGTGATTTTTTTGGAAGAGCATCCGGAAACGATAAAAGACTTTATGGTTCCCATCACCGACTATCCGAGCATCAACCATAACGTGAGCCTTGGCGAGGCGGTCAATATTATGTATCGCATGTCTCAGGCCAAGGGATACCGCTGGATCGTCGCGCTGGACGAAAACAAAAATCTGGTCGGTTTCATCACCCTGCGCAACGTGATGGAAGCGATCAGCAACCTGGCCCCGAAGGCCGGCGGCTGGCTGGGTATCTTTACCTACAGCCGTCCAGGATATTTTTACTGGGAAGGTATTCAGTCCATTAAGAACACCCCGGTGAAAAAAGTGATCAAGCCCCTGGTGGACGTACACGTTCAGGAAAGCGACACCCCGGCGGCAGCGGCGGAAATCATCTTGAACCGGCGAATCACCATCGTTCCCGTGGTCAATGAGCAGAACGGGCTGGTGGGAATCATCCGCTCCGTCGATTTGCTGCCCTTCTTCAACCGGCTGTTTGAAATCGCCCCCGGTTGACAAGACCTGTTTTTGCTGTGAGACCTGCGGGCGCAATTACGATCACTTTTTAGTCGCCCGGAGGTCGAATTTGTTCTGTGTCTGGTTGTGTTTTTGGCTGAACCGGCCTGGCCGGCTTCGGCTCCGGAGCCTCTATTGCTCCCTGCTGCTCCGGATTCTTTTTCACCGTCCCGGGGTCATTATTTTCCGCTTTCGGCGCCACCGCTTCTTCCGGCGCCGGTGCTTTCCCGTCCGCCGGCCGGGGCTCGCCCTGCTGAACGGTTTCCGGCGCCGGCGTACCGCCGCCGGAAACCAGAAGCCGGTCGTCCAGATTCAGGACCCTGGCCATTACCGTGCGGAACAGCTCCGCCGGCTGGTTGCCGCCGTAAGCGGTCAGGTAGTGCTGCCGGTCCATATCCTTTTCGTCATACCCCATCCACACGGCAGCAGTGTAGCGGGAGGTGAATCCGACAAACCAGGCGTCCTTGTTTCCGGCCAGCCCCCGGAACGCATCGGTGTCCGGCAGCTCGGTCGTGCCGGTCTTCCCGGCGACCGTCACCCCGCGGATGGCCGCCCGGTACCCGGTGCCGGCCTCAACCACCGAGCGCAGCACGTCCCGCATGGCTTCGGCCGTGGACGCCTTCATCACCGTCACTCCCTCCGGATGGCGGTATATAACCTGCCCCTCCGCGTCTTCAATGCTTTTTACGGTATAGGGCCTGACAAAAACGCCCCGGTTGGAAAACACCGCGTAGGCGCCGGCCAGCTGCAACGGCGAAACCCCCCGGGTCAGCCCGCCCAGGGCCAAAGGAAGGCTCCGGTCTTCTTCCGTCAGCTCAAAGCCCATCTTTTCAGCCATTTCAAAACCCCGGTCCAGCCCGATTTGATTCAACAGCCAGACCGCAGCGACGTTGCGGGACCAGCGCACGGCTGCGCTAACGCTGACCGTCCCGTAGTAACCGCCGTCAGAATTGCGCGGTTCGTAGCCGCCGATATTCAAGGGCGCGTCTGAAACGGTGGATTCAGGGCCGTATCCCAGTTCAAAGGCCGGCGCGTAGACGGCAACCGGCTTAAAAGCCGAGCCCGGCTGCCTGGACAGCTGAGTGGCCCGGTTAAACCCGCGGCCAGTCTCATAGCGCCTCCCGCCGACCAGGGCCTTGATCGCGCCGGCGCCGTTTTCGACCAGGGCCAGAGCGACTTCGACGTCACCGGCGGGAAACAGATCTGGACGATTGAATACCTCCTCCGCCTTTTTTTGAATCTCCGGCTCCAGGGTGGTGTAGATCTTTAGGCCGCCCCTGGAAAACCTCTCGCTGCCGACCGCCTCGATGGCTTCTTCGATCACGCTATCAATAAAGAAGGATTGGCCCTGCTCTTTGCGCGCCACGGCGGCAAGGCAAACCGGCGTATTCAGGGCCGCCGGCCCCTGCTCTTCGGGAATGAAATTCTGGCGGGTCATCTTTTCCAGCACCGTGTTCCGCCTGCTCCGGGCACCGTCAGGATTAAGGTAAGGATTGTAGGCGCTTGGAGCCTGGACCAGGGCGGCCAGCAAGGCCCCTTCAGCGACGGTCAGGGCGGAAGCATCCTTGTTGAAATAGACATTTGCCGCACTTTGAACCCCGTAGGCCCCTTCCCCGAAATAGACCCGGTTTAAATAAAACTCCAGTATTTTATCCTTGGGATAACGGCGCTCGAACTCGACGGCCAGGGCCGCCTCTTTGATCTTCCGCGACAGGCTCCGCTCCGGTGATAAAAAATACAGCTTGATGACCTGCTGGGTGATGGTGCTGGCCCCCTCGGTGATCCGGCCAGACCGGCAAGCATTATAGGCGGCGCGCAGGATCGCCCGGGGGTCCACCCCGCAGTGGCTGTAAAACCGCTCATCTTCAACAGCTACAAAGGCTTTTTGAACATGCACAGGGATTTTCTCCAGAGGAACGGGAATCCGGTTGACAGCCCCGTGAATATCAGTGACTATGGCGCCATCTTCCCCGTAAAGAAATGAGGTTTGCTCAAAGGCAGCCGGGCCGGCTTCTTTGCCCGAGAAACCGGACAGAGTTTGGTCAGAGTAAACGGTTGCCCAAATAAAAAACGACAGGGCCGTCAGAAGCAGCGGCAGCAGAATAAAAAAAACGGTCCTGACAGCTTTTTGTCTTCGTCCTTCCATTCTTTTTGGGCTCCTCGCGGGTGAGAATCAGTCTTGCAACTAAATACCACTAATTATATTTTTCCCCCGCCCAAAAAAGAACCAAAAACCAGACCCGGTGTGACACTCAAAAAGACCGTTGCCGTGAAGTTCTTCTCAGCTCAAAACCTGCACTGTGAGAACAGCCTTGTCGTTCCAGTCGCTGTAGCGCGGCACGATGTCAAAATGGGTGGCGCCCGTTTTGACGGCCGCAAAGACCATGCCGTCAGAAAACATTTCGTCCACCGGCAGTCCGGGATAGCAGAGCGCTTTGATCCAGATCAGGACATCATCGCCGTCCCCGTGGGTTTGCATAAACCGCGTTTCCCTGGTAAAGAGCGGCGTCCTTGGATCGCGCATGATGGCAATTTTATCGCCCACCCGGAGGACCACGTTGTTGGCGGAAAGTCCGACCCGGTCATGGACACAGTTGTCGCCCTGGCCGCAAAAATAACTGTACAGAACGGTGACGTTGGTGATCACGCCAACTCCCCCTGTCTTTTTATTATTCCTGCTGCTAATGGTATGCGCTGTTTCGTCAACTGGTTACACCCACGGGCAGGCAGAAAAGCGGGCGGGCGGGCCGCCTTACTGACTGCGCGGAGAAACGGCCCGGTCAATGCCGGCTGGAACCGCTCCGGCCAGCCGCAGCCCAGCTTCGTAACGGAGCAGTTTTTTTTCCTTCGGCCGGGCTGTTTTTTCAGGTAAACTCCCGCGGCGGCAGCTCATCCTCATCGTTTATAAAGACGCTTATTTTATCTCTGCGGTCCATGGCCGCCAGGACAGCATCCAGGTGGCTGCGCTTTTTCTTGGCCGGCCGGCCCGGCGAGATCTCTCCCGGCAGGCCGTACTTACGGTGCAATTCACCGAGCTCCCGGGGTGAAAGGCGGTAACTGCTGGTCGTTCCGCTTCCCCTGTCCTTGTGGATGTTCACGTGATTCACCTCACCGAAAGTTTGATTTATTTATACCCGGTTTCAAACCCTTTCACACCGTCCCCGCCCGTTAAACATTTACCTCTTTTTTCTTACCTCTGTAACCTTGGAATATCTTTCAGAATGTGTTCCGACGAAACCCCGGACGACGGTTTTAGCGGCGTCCTTGTTCGCGGAATAACCGTGTTTACTCTGCATATCTTTATTATAAACCAGCACATTAAGGAGGATTTGTTTTGGACAATCGTCCTCAGTGCCCGCGTTGCGGCTCCGTTAACTTGAAGAAGGTAAGCCAGGGAGCTTTCTGGCTCACCTACCTGATTGGCGCCGGCTTTATGTTTTTGATTGGATCGATGCTTTCCGCCTATTGGGTAACCACAACGATCCTTTTCCTGTTCACCGTCATTATGTTTCTGGCCAGAGATACGAATCAGTGCCAGGGCTGCAAGTACACGTGGTTGTTTGAGAAGAAAGCGCCGGATTCGAAGAAGTAAGCAAATGGGAACTGCTTTTCGGGAAAAAATTGCTCGCCTGTATTTTTTGATGCGCCCGGGGCCACCCCGGGCGCTTTCTCTCTGGCAGCGCGCCCTGGAAATGAACCCGGCTTGCAATCGCAGAAAAAAAGAAAGAGGATTTACCGGAGCGGGCTGAGAATTAATAAATGCCGCTAAAGGGGGTATTGCTCATTTCGATCTTGGAGAACAAGAAGAAGGACTTTTTTCTTTTTTGCCTGTCCGGCGTTTTTTTAGGCGTTTATTCCGGTCTTTATGACCCGGCTTTTAACAATTATATCGCCGAAACCTTCCACGTCAGCGAGGCGACCCGGGGCGGGATCGAATTTTTCAGAGAGCTGCCGGGTTTTTTAGTGGTTGTCTTTTCCGGCATCTTGTTCTCACTGGCGGACATCCGGATTGCCATGGTTTCCCTCTCGGTTCTTGCTTTGGGGCTATGGGGCCAGGGGTTTCTCTCACCTACCCTGTCCTGGGCCGTGGTCTGGATGATCCTCTGGAGCATCGGCGCCCACCTTTATATGCCCATGTCAAACAGCATCACGGCAAGCCTGTCCAACCCCGGCGAGCTGGGCCGCAAACTGGGGCAATGGAGCGGCGTCAACACGGCAGCGTCACTGGCCGGATACCTGGTGGTCTGGCTGGGCTTTCGCTTCTTTCATATAAATTATCAGGCCGTCTTCGGCCTGGCCGGACTGTCGGTAGTGGCCGCATTGATCTCTATGTGGGGAATGAAGGTCCCGAAAACAGCCCGCCCTGGAAGGGCTTTAATGTTTAAAAAGAAGTATTCCCTTTATTATCTTTTAAGTTTGCTCTTTGGAGTCCGCAAACAAATCTTTTTAACCTTCGGACCATGGGTGCTGATCAAAATATTTCACCAGCCGGTTACCACCTTCGCCCTTCTCGGCATCGCGGGAACGGTGCTGGGCATATTTTTCAAACCGGCCCTGGGCGTGGCCATCGACCGGCTGGGCGAAAGGACCATCATCATGGCGGAGTCACTGGCCCTGGCAGCCGTTTGCCTTGGCTACGGCTTCGCCAGCGACATCTTTCCCGCCAATGTGGCCCTGGCTGTGGTGTACATCTGTTTTCTGGGTGACAACCTTCTTTTTGCCTGTCTCATGGCCAGGACTACTTACCTGAGCAAAATCGTTGAAAACAAGAGTGATCTCACCCCAACCCTTTCCATGGGGGTCAGCGTTGATCATACCGCTTCCATGACCGTCCCCTTTTTTGCCGGCTTGCTCTGGGAGGCTGCGGGGTTCAGATATGTATTCCTGGCGGCCGCTGTTTTGGCCTTGCTCAATTTTTGGGCCGCCACCCGCATCAGGACCGGCCTGGAAGGGTCGGCCGGTCCTGATGCGGGGTTATAGCCTGTGTTGAAACCTTCCTGACCATTATGGTTTCCTGCGCTCACGCCCCGATTGATTTAATGCTTAATTTTATTTGATAAATCCCAAAAAACCGATCCCAAAAACAAGAAGAATCAGTACCAGAAAGAGAATAAACGCAAAATTACCAATTCCGGCCGGGAAAGCTCCTTTTTCCACAAACTCTTCCATCAATTACTCCCCTTTCGACTTTTTTACAATGTATGTTGTCATGGCGCCTGCTGCTACACTTTAAGCCAGGGGAATATGCTGACAAATACTGGCAATACCGGGCACAAAAAAAGACGGGAGTCAAAGGCACGTTTCAATAGGGTAACTTATTGAACCATACCCCAAACCGATACGGAAAAGCAAGTAAGGCATTTCTTCAGCAGGCAAATGGATTATATAGTCTTTGAGCTGTTCGTATGCTTTGTTAATGTCTTTGCCTTTGGTTTTCATCTCTATTGCGATTTGTTTCGCCCAAAAGTAGTCCATGAATCCCTTGCCGCTCTCACGCAGGGCGCGTTCCTCAAAGCGTCCGACCGCAGCAGGGTCATTTACTCCAAACACGGCAAGAAAATCGCGCACGAAACTCTGGGCCTCTGATTTTTCATCCCAACCGTCCTTCCACCGTTTTGAAAAGGCAACAGCATTGCCTTTGATATCGTCCCATGTGAGTTTCATACCATCTACTCCCGCAAATTTGTATTTAAACCTCGCTTTTTATAGCCTCACAAATGCGATTATATGTATACTATTTACCACGTATGTTTGGCGGTTTTTTGAATATAACCGCTACAGCAATCGAACCGACGGTCATTATTGTGCCTCCTGCAGCTTTCAGAAAATTATCCCGTTTTTCTTTTCTTATTTGCTTACAATGCTCGCAATACTTTCCTTCAAGCACAGGATTGTCACATCCTTTTTTCTTACACTTTTTGAATTCAGCATTATTCATTGGGTTCACTCTCCAGGTAAATAGTCATATTTTCATTATTGTCTTCTATAAAAGCCACGCAACTGCTAATTAGTTTCATAGGAAGCGTGTAAAATTCCTGTGGAACTAACCCGCTATTTCCAGAAGAACAAATCAGATTCCAAGCAATATGTTTGTTATTTTTATACTCAATTTCTTTAAGCAACACTTGCTTTATAAAAGTTTCATGTTCCTTGATAACTGAGAGTTGAGCGTTATGTTCTCCAAGAACTTGATATGAATATAAAGAAAGATGTACAGCATTGTTCATTGCAATAACTGAATTATTTATATCGCAGACAATCTTTTCCATATCTTTGGATTTAGGCGTTTTATCGCCACCAAGCAATAAGATGTCGGACTTAATCTGAAATGCGAGTTCTGCACGAGCGGAATTTGCATCATTAATAGCTTGCAAAAGCATTTGACGTTGTAGTATCTCGTCTGATATAGCAAGTGCCTGTATAAAACAACTTCTACTGCTTAAAAGTTTAGCAAGACGATCATCACGTTGTCCTTGAATTATTCTTCCAAAATTAAAATTGCAGGCTTCTGAAATTTCTATAAGCCCCTCAGCAATTTGATTTAACTGATTTTGCATAGAAAGACACTGCAATGTGCCAGTCAGGTCAGCAGGTATTGTATTAGTGCCTAACGGAATTTCCTTGAGGACTTTCTTGCTACTTATGTCTCGTATTTTGAGAAAGATGGCTTCTGCATCAGCTTTGCACGGCATTATTTCAGCCGTACCGTTTTGCAAGGCTTGCTTAATTTCTTCAGGAATAAGGTCAAGCCTTGGTATATATTCAGTTTTGCTCTTAATAGAATCGGCGGATTTTTGTATCGCAGGAACTGAATCAACATATTGCTCAACTTTTGCAAGTAAGTTGTCTGATGTTCTTTTTTGTATTGCTGGAGTTAATGTAAAGACAGAATTTTCATAGCTATACAAGTTTTCATCTAAGACATCTATGTTAGTCGAATACCTTATCACAAGAAACTGTTGCTCATCCATTTTGAAGCTACCCTCCTATAAAGTTAAATTGAACACGATGTTCACAAACCCAATTGACTATAGTCACCGATGTTTAACATTGTGAACATCAAGTATCGGTTTCCGATGTAGACGATGAATCTGCTGATTTTTTAATCTCCTCCTCGAGAAGCCTTATTTGCTTATCAAAATCGTTCTGATACAACTTATCCTGAATGATTCTGTATTTCTCAAACTCACTTTCTGCATGATCCTTTGCGATTTGAGCGGATATTTTCCCTGCATTTGTTAAAAGCTCTCTATCATCAGCCTGCAGGAAGATATCAAGTCTGTTAGCCCAGTCTTCCATAGTCATTGGTATTCTACGTTTGGCACGCCTTTCAGCCAATTCCAAATAAGCATTTACAATAGCACCTAATTCAGCAAGCTCCTCTGATGTCAAATAGTTCTTGGCAACAACAACATCGCTCTTGAGAATCTTCCCATCAGGACTGTTAGCCCAACTGGTTAATCCCATATAATCTTTTTGAGCATTTGCACGCTCTACAATTAATTCAGCAGCAGTACTTCCGTGGACGGCAAAATGCATTTTATTCTGAACCTTTGCAAAGAATTCTTTTGTTATGGGTGAATTTTTATCATAGTCCATTGCGGTTGAATAGATGTCGGTGATTTTTTGATAAAAACGTCGTTCAGAGAGTCGAATTTCTCGAATCTCTTCAAGCAGATGCTCGAAATAATCCTCGTCAAGAAATGCACCGTTTTCCATACGCTTTCTATCGAGCAAATAGCCATGCAGAGCGTAATCTCGCAAAACTCCTGTTGCCCATTGGCGAAAAGCTGTCGCACGTTTTGAATTTACACGATATCCCACCGCTATGATAGCATCGAGATTGTAATGCTTGACGTTACGATTAACTTCGCGATTGCCTTCGATTTGAACTACCGAGAAATCCTCGGTAGTTGATTTTTCGCTCAATTCATCCTCAGCATAAATATTTTTTAAGTGTAGCGAAATGTTATCAGAAGATGTGTCGAACAGCGATGCGATGTTTTTTTGACTCAACCATATTGTTCCGTCTTGGACACGCACTTCAACACCATCGCCGCCGGACTGATATGAAAATATTAAAAATTCGGCTGTGCTGTTGCGAAGCTGTACGCTTTTTTTCTTTTTCTTCTCACTCATGATGCTCACCGCCCTTTGGTTGGTCAGGAATGATTTCCATGATATCACCGATATCGCACTTCAAAGCGTTGCATATTTTCGACAAAATTGCAGTTGTTACATTTTCGTTCCGCCCAAGCTTGGCAATGGCGCCAGGACTTATGTCTGCCGCAGCTTGCAAATCCTTTTTTAACATATCTCTGTCGATTAATAATTTCCATAGCTTTTTATAGCTAACAGCCATGTTCTTCACCTCATCCGCAATGGTGGAATATCAATGCTAAAATTATACTATAATCTTACGCCAAACTCAATATTAGTTACACGAATTTTAAGATCAAATTCATTTTCGTGTAAAATTTTCGCACATAAGTATAGCTATCTCCGGAAAGCTGTGGTAGTGTCGTTGCTGAAAGGAGATGGTCTATATGAAAAAGCAAATAATCGCCGGAATAGGCATTATCGCCTGTGTCGCGCTGTGTGCCGCTGTGTGGCAACGGAGCACCAAGGTGGAGGAATTACCCGCCGATCCAGTAAAAAACGCCGTATCCGCCGAAATTGAGGCCCGGTCAGAGGAAACACCACATATTTTTATCTCTGAAGTTATGCCTGTGCCTGTAGCGGAGGCAGTCGCAGAAAGTGAGCCAAAGAAAACAGAGACAACGGCAGAAAAAGAAACACAGAAACCAGCGACAATGCAGACGGCACAATCGGTTAAACCAAGCACAACATCCTCCGAGCCGCACATGGGAGACGTTCGTGTCGTAGATGGTGAAAAGCAAGTCTACATCCTGGACTTCGGTTGGATCAAGGACGAGGGTGGCGAAAACGTCGGCACCGTTGCCGCAGATATGTATGAGAACGGCAATAAAATCGGAGTCATGGGCGGCGGCACGACAGTCGGCAAACCCGGCGACGAGCTTACAGGGAACAAGGTTGGGATTATGGGCGGCACAACTGTTCACGGTAAAGGTGATATCAACAAGCAGGTCGGCATCATGGGCGGAGCGGAATCCGCGCCAAACAATACACCTCTGCCGTCAGCTGACATCGGTGTCGTCGGTGCGTTCACTGAAGAAGCCGAGAAAATAACCGAACAACGGTAAAGGCAGACAGCTTGATCTGCTGTCTGCCTCAACCAATACCCACGGTTCATAAAATGTCCCTATGGATAGCCGCCTTAATTCCGCCTTTTTTTGTAGCACTTAAGAATATTAGCTAGCGAGTCACCTTGCGATTGACACCAGTGATATAAATCTAATAACCGTAAAAAAGTGGATTACCAGACCCTTTACTATCAGCCTCCTGGCTAAAATTTCTTTTATTGTTTGCCAGCCCCGCTTTGTAAAAAAACCTAGCGGCAGCCAACCGCCAATTACCTTTAATTGGGTTACATCAATCAGATGACTTGTGTTTGCAGAAAGCATCACCCTTACTGGTTTCACCTGGCCATTCATAATACTTAACTTGTCACGACCGAAAACCAAAGTGCAATGCTGCTCGGTATCATTGGTATATAGTCCAATTGAGCAGTTCATTTTCTGGGCAAGCTTCTGTTTTTCCGGATTGCTTGCTAGATTCTGGCTTAATAGCATGTTCAATAAATTTGCCAGCCCGTTAGCCTGTTCCCCGTCCGCCAGTTCCATTTGATACATTTTACTAGCTCCTTTCACAGAGCGAACATAACCATAATCACTTGCTGCAATAAAAAAAGCCTGTTTTTTCTACCACTCGGTGCCAATTAAACCTACCTTACCGCAAACATTATCAAGGGCGACTACATTTTTGATAATTATATCCAGCGGTCCTTTTGTAACTTTAACTTTCCCCAGGGTAAACAGCTTCGAAGCAGGGTCGGAACCGGAAGCAATCTTCTTCCAGGTATCGACGTCGGCTCCCAAAACAAACTCCACATCACCTTGCGGCGGCCCACAATAATCTACCATGGCTTTTTTAAAGTATAAGTGAAAACTCCCGCTCCCTTCCGCAAAAATTTCAAACTTGTAATTAAAATTGGGCGCGTCCGTAAACCAGCTTGTCAGATTCTTGTCATCATTAAGAGCCTTCTTGAAAGAGTCACACCATTGCGGCGAAGCAAACTTCATCCTTTCATTCCCCCTGTTAAGTATATTTTATTTTATTCTATACTAAATAAATATTCAGAAAATATAAAAACCTTAAACTGTCAAATAAATACGTTAAACGGTCAAAGTGCAGGGCCCGTCCGCAAAAATAAAGGGTAAATCCATTTCATCAGGCCAGCCCTGGAGAGGCTCGGCGGCTATTAGCCGGCGGGAGAAGATTCCTGGAGTTTCTTTTGGACCATCTGGTAATACTCGAACGTCTCGCGCATACCGGTTTTAAAGGGCGTATAGGCAAAGTCAAACAAGCGCTGCAGTTTCGATCCGCTATAGACAAGATGCTCGTCCAGTGGAAACGGCAGCGGGATCTGCTCCTTGTTGATAGCGTCGACCGATTTGCGCACCACTTCTATTTTTTTTCCGGTGATTTCTTCCAATACCTCGACGATTCTGGGGTAGGACACCAACTCCTCTGACGACAGGTTGAAGTCCTGATTGTAGGCCTTTTCCTCGCCGATACAGCGGATGAGGAGCTGCGCCATGTCAACAACCCATATAAACGAGAAGAGAGCCAGCCCGCCTTGCGGGATCACCAGTGGTTTTCCCTCCCGCAGCAGATCAAAGAAATATCGCTCTCTGGGAGCATAATTATAAAAGCCGTAAATGATCGCCGGCCGCAGAACGGTGTAGGCGAACCCGCCGCGGTCACCGGCCTGCCGCAAAGCGCATTCGGCGAGCCACTTGTCGTAGCCGTAATTAGCCATTGGTCCCATTTCGATCTGCGGCCCCGACAACTTCGGCGCATCCTCCCTGATCGGCAGATCCCAGCTGTTCCGGCAGACCGTGGTGGTACTGATAAAAATGTACTGTTTGATCTTCCCGGGCACATTAGCGAGCATCTTCTCGATATGCGAGGGGTTATAGGCACAAAAATCGACCACCGCGTCCCAGTCTTGCTCAGGAATGGCCCTGCGGATCTGCGCCGCGTCCTCCCGGTCGCCGCGGTGCTCGGTGACGCCATCAAAACCAAGGCGCATACGTCCCCGGTTGAATACGTGGATCTCGACATCCTTCTTCTTCCTTAGCTCTTCGACTAAAACACGACCGGCAAAGTAACTGCCGCCGATCACCAATACCTTCTTCATAGCTTGTTCCCTCCCATTGATTAATTTATCCGAGCCACACGTCCATCTTGCGCAGGTTGGCATCAACGATCTTGTCATGCACGACCGGACCGTGATCGACCAGAAACCGGCTGTTTGAATCGCTCAAGCCTTCATGCTGCAGCTCCCCGACCACAGCGGCGCATATGTCATCTATGATCCCTCTCTTTTGCTCGTGATCGTTCGACTTCACTATGGCCGTGATCTTCTCAAACATGAATTTTCCCAGCGTCGGCAGACCGGCGATTCCCCTCAGCAGCCATTTGTAATACGGCGCGTAGCTGCGGTTCAGCAGATAAACCAGCGCCATGATATCGGCGCAGAACTTGGTTTCCGCATACTGCGCGGCAAAGTAGTCCCGGCGCCATAAGGAGCGCAGAAGGTTGTACTGCCCGGACTGGCCCGCCGACATGCAGCGCGCGGCGATCTTAACGATCCGGATGTCATCTGGAAAGAACTTGAGGAGTTTTTGCCTGATTCCAGAAAACTCCCCGAGCGGATCGTAAAAAACCCGGCCGGCGGTACAGATGGAAAGACTGTTTTCCGGAATGCGCAGCCAGTCGTACAAGTTCTCCGGCGCGTCGGAACGGCCGAGAAAACCACGATAAAATTCGCCCGTTTCAAACACACCGACGCGGCTCCCCCCCCACTCGCTTACTGTGCGCTCAAAACCAGCAAACGATTGAGGCAGTTTTTGGTATTCTTCTTGCAACAGCCGGCCGATCTGCTCGTGGTCGGTTCGGGTGAGCCACAGGCAGAAACCGGGACCCCAGTCGTGATCCCTGGATAACTCATCGTCAAAACTCAGGCACTCGGATCCGAGCCCGACCAAACCCGCTGCAATGCGCTCCTGATAATCCGAAAACTTGTCGCGGAGCAGCGGCAATCCGCAGGTGGTGAAATAACGTTCCGCCAGGGTCAGTCCGTTCATCGCATTTCCTCACTCATAATCAATGACATTCGCCTGTTCCGTGCGCGAGAACCTCTTCTCGTCGATGAACGCGTTCAGCTTTCTGCCCACTTCCGCCTCAAGGTATTTCTCACCGCACTGCTCGCATAAGATCGCCGGCAGATTTTTTATCACGCACAACTGCCCCTCCCGCCGGTAGTCAAAGTTTCCCACCGTGATTTTCGTCATCGTCCCGCCGCAAAAAAAACATATTCCCGCCGAATCTGTCACATTGCTCCCTCCAATATTGTTTCTCCGCGTTGGGCTCTCCCAAAACGGCAATGCTGGTACATAGGCAAAGGTCACCACCAAGCCGCCGGTCTTGCCGGCGGCGCATTTCACATGTACCGGCTTTCCGTTTGACTCTCCATACACCAGATAGCTGGTTCCCCGCATTTTGTTGTACCTTTCCTCCAGAACATTTCCGGCCAGCAGCGCGGCCTCAATGTCCAGTACGCCGACCTCTCCTGATACCAGTGACCGCATTACGTGTTCGGACAAAGTATAGCGGGATTCCCGCACCCGGCAACCGAACCACTCCATTTCCTGAAATTTCTGAATTTCATCCGCATACATTGGCTGCGCCTCCCTGTAAGTTATGACCTGAATATTACCTTAATTTCTAGTAGTTCTTATAGATATATATATATCGCTTCCATCAGTTAGTCAATAGGCAATTGGGGGGCAAGTGGGGACGGTTCTTGCCTTGCCAGGGGCAAGTGGGGACGGTTCTTGCCTTGCCAGTAAAATATTGTAAAATTGGTTCCGCATTTTCGGAAACTGGCTTGATGCTGTACCGGCAGCTCTGGACAAGCGTTCCTCGTGCCTGGAGATACCGTCCATAAAGCTCGCCACCTGGGCCAGGTCGCGGTAATGCTTTTCGATAAACCCGGCGTCTTTTGTGGTCCGGTAATAAGCGACAGCCAGCGAGAGCGCAGTGGCCGCATAGCTGTCCGCAGAATCATAGTTCTCCATGGAAACCGCGATCCGCCTGGCCGAAAAGGCCGGCGAAATAATCCGGGACAAGTTCGGCAGCCCATTTGAAAAGGGCTGCAAGTCCTGCCCGGCCGACCTGGTGACAGAGGTCGACCGGCATTGTGAGGAGATCATCGTTTTTTATTGGCATCACTGATTTACTCGAAGATGCCAAGCAAGGTGGAACTGAAGTGAGGGTAATTCGCCATGGGTTTAATAAATCCTATTGGTTCGGCTTGTCCGGGTTAGGGATTGCCATGGCAATGGGGACACAGTGAATGGTTACTTTTTTTAATGTGCAGCAGGTTCACTGAATTCTCACAGAATTTTTACACTAGCCGGGATTAATATGATATAATTAATATTTGTTGGTTCATGAATAAATTATGAAAGATGGTATGTAACAAATGATTAGTACACATGGCTTAACCCTGCAATTTGGTAAACGTGCCTTATTTGAGAACGTCAATATAAAATTCACGCCCGGCAATTGTTACGGCTTAATCGGTGCCAATGGGGCCGGCAAGTCTACTTTTTTAAAGATTCTGAACGGTGAAATTGACCCTGGTGCCGGAGAGGTTGTCGTGACTCCAGGTGAGCGCATAGCTGTCTTAAAACAAAACCATTTTGAGTTTGATGAGTTCGAAGTGCTCAATGTAGTTATCATGGGACATGCCAGGCTTTATGCCATCATAGAAGAAAAAGACTCACTCTATGCCAAGCTCGATTTTTCTGATGCAGATGGGATCAGGGCGTCAGAGTTGGAATGTGAATTTGCTGAGCTCAATGGCTGGGATGCGGAGGTTGAGGCGGCTCGATTATTAAATGGACTGGGAATTAAACAAGATCTTCATGCTAAGAGAATGAAGGATTTAGGCGGGGTGGAAAAGTTTAAAGTCCTGTTGGCCCGGGCTTTGTTCGGCAACCCTGCTATTTTATTATTGGATGAACCGACTAACCACCTGGACCTTGGAGCCATTACCTGGCTGGAGGATTTTCTTTATAATTTTGACAACACGGTGATTGTTGTATCCCACGATCGCCACTTCTTAAATAAAGTATGCACCCATATTGCGGATATTGATTTTGGCAACATTCAATTGTATGTGGGCAACTATGATTTCTGGTTTGAATCCAGTCAGCTGGCGTTGCAGTTAGCCAAAGATGCTAACCGGAAGAAAGAAGATAAAATAAAGGACCTGCAACGGTTCATTGAAAGATTTAGTTCTAACGCGTCAAAGGCTAAACAGGCCACATCACGGAAAAAGCAACTGGAAAAATTGACCCTGGAAGATATCAAACCATCATCCCGTAGATACCCCTATCTTTATTTTAAACCGGAGCGGGAAGCGGGTGACCAACTTCTAACGGTGGAAAACTTAAGTGTCCACATTGACGGGGAGCAGGTTTTAAAGGATGTGAGTTTTATTGTAAGCAAAGGGGATAAGATTGCCTTTGTCGGTCCTAACGGGCTGGCCAAAACCACGCTGTTTAAAATATTAGCGGGGGAACTTACTCCTGATAGTGATAGCTATAAATGGGGTATGTCCACTTCCCATGCCTATTTCCCCAAGGATAATTCTGACTACTTTAATGTTGACTTAAACCTGGTGGACTGGCTGCGTCAATATTCCAGAGAGCAGGAGGAATCTTTTGTCAGAGGGTTCCTGGGGCGAATGCTTTTTTCAGGTGAAGAAACACAGAAAAGTACACGGGTACTCTCCGGGGGAGAAAAAGTACGCTGTATGCTTGCCAGGATAATGCTCAACGGGGCTAATGTTTTAGTCTTAGATGAACCTACCAACCACCTGGATTTAGAGTCAATCACCGCCCTCAATAACGGACTGAGCAAATTTGAAGGAACCATTCTGTTTGTATCCCAGGACCATCAATTTATTCAGACCATTGCAAACCGCATCATCGAAATAACGCCAAATGGAATCGTGGATTGGCAAATGACTTATGATGAGTATTTGGAAGACAAAGATGTAAAGAGCATCGGGGCTGAGTTTTAAGAATTAGGCTTTATGCCTATATCATGATGTGTGTTATAATATAATCTGGTTTTATAATTTCAATGGCTCATGGAAAACCCCTAAAGCCTTACGTCCAGGGGGGTTTCTCCTGAGTAAAAAAGGAGGAATTTCAAATGGGAGATAAAAATATTAAGAAGGAAAAAAAGAAGCCTAAAGCTAAAAAGAAAGTTACCACCACTACGACGATAGAAAGAATACCTGTAAGTAAGTCTGAATAATTACAAAGCACCTGGAGGGCAGATCGGGTCAGCTGCCCTCCAGCAATGGTCATATCTAGCCGGATTGAGCCTTTCATTTTTTTCTTCACCATTAACACGGGTAAGTTTGCACTGACGGAAAAATTTCTCCAAATTGGCCAGGACCTTTTCCGCCTCTGCCGACTCCTGTCCGACAGCGGTCAAGACCACCTGGCAGTTTTGAACCTCACTTTCGCTGCTGACAGGGTTTTGACGGCTGCCGTGGAATGATTCGCACCAGGCGTAAGAAGATCTAACGTCTATTTAGATCAAAGATTCTGCCCCTTGAGAGACGCTTGGCCAATATCTTTATTTTTAAAACCTCCTCGTATTTATTGATTAAAACAGCTTCCCTTGGGGCAACGATTGATATGGCTGTACCGCTTTGCCCGGCTCGCCCTGTCCGGCCCACGCGGTGTAAATATACCTGCGGGTCTTCCGGCACATCTAAATTGAAGACATACGCTACCCCCGGTATATCCAAACCGCGGGCTGCCAAATCGGTAGCAACCAGCAATTGTATTTTGCCGCTGCGAAAATCTTCAATCGCTTTTTTACGATCCACCGTCACCAAACTACCGTGCAGCCCTGCCGCTTTTAAGCCCTCATAGTTAAGTTTTGCGGCTGTAATTTCAATATTATCGCTTCTATTGACGAAAACCAACGCCCGTTCAACATTTATATTTCTTACCAGCTTTCGCAAAACTTCGATTTTATCACGCTGTTCTGCCAAAAAGTATATATGCGAAATATCGGGCGCAACATCGGACTGCCCCAGAACCGCAATCACTTCAGGTTCCCGCATAAACTCCTTTGCTCTGTTCAGCGTTTTCGTTGTTATCGTGGCCGAGAACAACAGCAGTTGACGTTCTTTCAAGGTAGTCTTAAGCACCGCTTTAACGCTGTCCAAATTTTTATCATCCAGTAACCGGTCAGCTTCATCAATAATGATTGTCTTAATGGTGTGCGCTGTTATTTTCCTCATTTGGATCAGTTCAAGGATTCTACCGCTCAAGCCCACAATAATATGCGGCTTTTTTATTAATTTTTCAATCTGCCGCAGGATATTGACATTGCCGATAATGGGTGCAGAGGTAACCGGCAGACCTGAATTATTTGCCAGCATTTCAATCTGACTTTGGATCTGGATAGCCAGCTCATGGGTCGGGGCTAGAATTATAGCCTGCAGCTCCCGCTTCGCTAGATCAATCTTTTGAAACAGCGGCAGCAGATATGCCAGCGTCTTACCTGTCCCTGTTGCTGATTGCCCGATAATATCTTTGCCCAACAGCGCCACCGGGATTAGCTGTGCCTGGATCCCGGTCGGAACCGCAATACCTGCTTTGTGCAACCCTGTCGCCAGTGGCGCAATTATCCCCAGTCTCTCAAATGATTCAATCATTATTTTCCCCTTTTATATTCTATATAGTCCTATTCCAACATGTATTTTCGACATTTCATGAGCGTTCCCTTTGTTGCGCTCTGCGACAAGTGCGACAAGGGACGGTTCTCTGTCGCATTATCATTCTTAGTGGGACTGTATCTCGTCGCAATTATCGTGTCGCATAGCCATTCTCATTCTCGGAAGGTACCACCTTAGCAGCGTGGGCAAGTGGGGACGGTTCTTGCCTTGCCAGTAAAATATTGTAAAATTGGTTCCGTATTTTCGGGAACTTGCTTGATGCTGTACCGGCAGCTATTGACCACAGCCTGTAAATCTCTTATGGTGCGTACGAAAAAGGCTGCCGGTACTCCCCCCGGCGGCCTCTTAAAATTATGGTTGTCAGGACCTGGCCAAGAGTTGCGTCAGGGTAAACAGAAGGGTAAGCCCCGACGGGACTCATCAAATCCTTAACCATTTTCTCTTTGGGCATGACTTACGAGATCTCCTTTTATCGATAGCGTCAATCTTTTTCCATTTGCTTACGCAAATTAGCTGCCAGCTAAAACATGAGATTAATAATGGAATCTACAATAATTATACCATTATTCTGAGTATTGTAAACACGCTTGTTGTTCGTAATTGTACATTTGTTGTTTGTAGTCAAACAACAGGCCTAAAAAGCGATCCGGTTCTATATATAGTCATGGAGTAGATAAGATATTAAATATTTCTTTAATAAAAACTTAATAAACTATTAATAGTAGCTTTTTACAATTATATGGTTATTTATTATATAATCTAAAGATAGGGAGGTGGCGCCAATGATCAAATTGTTTCCCGAGGTTTCTTTGCCTTCCGGCTACGAAGAGAACACTCTGTTCATCCTGGTCCAAAGCCCACGTGTGCTTTACGTATACTGGGAGCTTTCTCCCGCTCAGAGGTTGGCCCTGGCGGAGCAGGGTAAGCTGCAGCTAAGGCTGAATACTCCGGGCCCGGGGACCTGTCGATGCTATGATATAGACCCCTCATGGAGCAGTTTTTATTTCAATGGGGTAGATCCTGGCCGCGAATACTACTGCGAGATCGGTGTGCTGAATGGAGATGGTCAGTTTTACCCGCTGATTTACTCAAACAACGTGTTTACCCCGCCGGAGAAGCCGTCCCGGTGGCACGAGCACGCGGGCGGCTCCAGCTTCTGGGGCGCCGGCGGCCACAGGCCGGGGGAAGTCGGTTGGGATGCTGTCAGTTCAGACGCCTATTACAAATAACCGAAAAATAGCCGGTTTTAACCGGTTATTTTTGTTGTCGATAACGTTATGATCCGGGGGGATTTGTTTTTTCGGTTACCGGACGATCAACACCGGGCAAACCGCATGGCGTGTAACGCGGTTGCTGACGCTGCCCATCAGGTAGCCCTTGATTTCGCCCAGCCCCCGGCTGCCCATTACCAGCAGTTCGTAGCCGCCTTGCTTTGCTTTCTTTAAAATCTCCTCGGCCGGGTTCCCAATTGAAATGACGGTATCGACAGTCAGGTTATAGCCGGCCAGCTCCGCCATTGTTTTTTCCAGTATTTCCTGCCCGTGCCGGTGGAATTCATCGATGATTGTCTGCTGAATATTGCCGAAATGGTCGGGGGAAGTATTAACGTAGAGCGGCAGGGAGGGAACGACGTGGATTATAGTAACCGAACTGCCCAGCTTGCCGCCCAGTTCGGCCGCGTGAAGGGCTGCCTTCGCCGCTTGCTCCGAGCCGTCAACCGGCACCAGTATCTTTTTATACACAATACCAACCCCTTTTTATTTAATATGTAACAATGAATTTCTTTAAAATACTGTAAAATCCTTCTATAATTTTAAAATGCAATTTTTTATTTAAATATACCCTATTTATTTTTTACCTTTAATTTGTTAACATATCGGCAGGATAGAAATTGAAGCGGCTCCGTTTTTTTAATTGAAAGAGGTGCTAAAAATCGAGCTCCTTCGTTTTGCTGTTCGGTACCACCTTGGCCAAACGAGCCGTCGGCTCTCGGTATCTTCCCTTCTCGAAGACGGTACGGTCCTGGTGATCAAAGGCCCTTCCGGTTCTGGCAAATCGACCTTGCTGAGAATACTGGCCAGGCTCCAGTCGTGCGACTCCGGGCAGGTCTTTTTCCGGGACGCAGGCTGGCATACTTTTTCCCCGCCGGTCTGGCGCCGGAAAGTTCATTACGTGGCTCAAAAGCCCGCCGTTTTCAGCGGTACGGTGGCGGAAAATCTAAAAAAACCCTATTCATTAAAAGGACAAAAAACACTTTTTCAGCCAGACGCGGCGCAAGCAGGGATGGAACGGCTGCTGTTGAGTCGGGAGATGATGGAACAGGAGGCCCGCACTCTGTCCGGAGGCGAAGCGGCCAGAATGGCCCTGCTGCGCTCGGTTTTGCTTAACCCGGCGGTTCTACTCCTGGACGAACCGACGGCGGCCCTGGACGACCGGTCCAGGCGGGCGGTCCACGCTTATCTGGCCGAATGGCTGGCCGGGGAAACGGAGCGGGGGATCGTTATCGTCTCGCACGACGGCGATCTGAGCGCATTTCCACAAGTGAAGCAGTTGGAAACTGGCTTGGATGGGGAGGTGGAGCGGTGAGCGGCGGCGCGGTACCGATTTCGGATTTCCAGCTGGTTCTCAGCGTTTTATTGATTTTAATCACCGGCGCCATTACCGCAGCCCTGGGTCTGGGGCTTTTAAAGCCGCTTCTTTGGGGCACGGTCAGAACTTTTGTTCAGCTCGGGTTGATCGGTTACGTCCTCACCTACATATTTACAATAAACAACCTTTTTTTAATTATCGCCATCATCACGGTCATGTGCGTGATTGCCTCCAGCACGGCCGCCGGCCGGACTCCCGACGCCGGGCGCCACTCCGTGCTTCTCGGCTTTGTGTCTCTCTGGGTAAGCACGTTTCTCGTCGGCGCCATCGTCGTGGGGCTGATCATTGCGCCGGAACCATGGTATTCGGCCCGGATCGCCATTCCCATTTTCGGCATGATCCTGGGCAACTCCATGAATGGGATCGCGCTTTCCCTGGACCGGCTGTTTTCCGAGGTCGGGGCGAAAATACCGGAAGTGGAAGCTCTTTTGAGCTTCGGGGCCACCCCCTGGGAGGCCGTGCGGGACTGCGTACGAGTGGCGCTTCGCGCCGGCATGACCCCGGCCATCAATTCGCTCATGGTGGTGGGCCTGGTCAGCCTGCCGGGCATGATGACCGGCCAGATCCTCGGCGGGGCCGACCCCCACCTGGCGGTGCGCTACCAGATCGTAGTGATGCTGATGATTACAGCGGCGGTGGCAATCGGGTGCCTCCTGCTGGTGATGATGTCTTATAAAAAGATGTTTACGGGGGAGGACGCAATCGACCCTTCTTTGTTTGGCGGTGTACAGGCAAAAAAACAGGCTGGTAATTGAGACAGACCTTTCAACATGCAGGGATAAGCAAACACTGTTTGTGCGCCAAATCACAGGGCGTAAAGTTACGGCTCACTTACATCCGGAAAATTTCTGCTATATAATCAGTAAAACACAGCGCAAAGGAAGTGAAGTCATGAAACGCCAAACCAACCTGCCCGGCAACTGCCTGACCACCGCCATGGGCATCCTGCCCCATCCATCGATTGAGGCGGCCCTTGAACTGGCGCTGACGCTAGACATCCCGTTCTGGCCTCAGCTGCCGAAATACAGCTTTTTCGAAGACATGTACGTCCAGGTCAGCGAGCACTTTCCGGGCATCATTATTGATGAAAAAAATTTGAGGGTGCAGCTTGACATCGAGGCTTTTTACGAAGAGTTGCCCGCCTATTCGGAAAAAATGGATGACGCTCAGTTTTTGGAGCTTTCTCCCCAATATTCAGCCGCCCTGGATGCCTTCCTGGCCAGGGACCTGAACCAGTTTCCGGCGATTCGGGGGCAGAGCATCGGCCCGGTCAGCTTCGGGATGAAAATCACGGACCGGAACATGATGCCCATTATCTATTACGACGACGTGCGGGAATTGCTCTTTGACTTCATCGCCCGCAAGCTGAACGCCCAGTATGATCAGCTCAAGGTCAAGAACGAAAATTGTTTCGTCTGGCTCGACGAGCCCGGGCTGGAAATCCTCTTTGGCTCCTTTACGGGCTACTCCAGCGACCGGGCCAAAAAGGACTACCGCTCCTTCCTGGACAACGTGCGGGGCCCGCAGGGCGTTCACCTGTGCGGGAATCCTGACTGGTCGTTCCTGCTCGGCATGGACCTCGACATCCTCTCCGTGGACACCTTTGGCTGGGGGCACATCTTTACCCGCTACCACGACGAAGTGATCGCATTTTTAAAAAAAGGCGGGATCATATCCTGGGGCATCGTGCCGACGCTGACGGAAGACATTGAAGCCCAGGGAGTGGATTCCCTGATCCGGCGCCTGGAGGAGCTCTGGGACTACCTCGCCGGCCGGGGGGTCGACAAAAGCTTGATCCTGGACCGGGCCTGGCTCGCCCCGGCGCGCTGCTGCCTGGTGAACGCCGACGGCAGCGCCAGCGTGGAAAAGGCTTATGCTTTCTTGCGGGAAATTTCCCTGCGCGTCAGGGAAAAATACGGCCTGGGATAGAAGTCTCCGAGTTCGTCAAGGTTGTTTGTTCTAGTTTTTTAAAACCCCTACTTATTTCACTTTCAGGCCTGCTTTTTCAGCTTTCTCCTCCGGTAAAAGATGCCTGTCACTGCCGCAAGAATTAAAATCAGGCTGACCAGTTGGGCGGCCCGGATCGGCCCCAGCATCAGGCTGTCTGTACGCATAGCCTCGATAAAAAACCGGCCCGCCGAATAAAGGCCCAGGTACAGCAGCAGGATCTGCCCCGGCACATTATTGCGCCTGCCTGCGGCCAGCAAGATGACAAAAACCAGGAGGTTCCAGGTCGATTCGTATAAAAACGCGGGATGGTGGAACTGTCCGTCGATAAACATCTGGTCCCGGATAAAAGCGGGGAAGCGACTGATAAAATCCGGGGAAACCGGGCCGCCGTACGCCTCCCGGTTGATAAAGTTGCCCCATCGGCCAATCGCCTGCCCCAGGATGACGCCTGGCGCAAAAATATCGCCAACCTGCCAGAAGTCAAGCTTTTGGTTTTTTACGTAAAAATAAGCGGCCAAAAAACCGCCGATCAGCCCGCCGTGAATGGCCAGCCCGCCGTGCCAGACGGCCAGCGCTTCCAGGGGGTTGAGCCGGTAGTCCTCCCAGCTGAAGATGACGTAATAAATCCGCGCGCAGACAATGGAAACAGGGATAATCAAGATGAGCATGTTTAAAATATGCTCCGGGTCAATCCCGCGCCGGGCGGCCTGGCGATAGGCCAGCGCTGTGCCCAGGATGAAGGCCGACATCATGATTATGCCGTACCAGTAGATCGGGAGGGGTCCGATTTTAATCGCCACCGGGTCAATCATGGGGATCACTTCCTTCCTTTCTGCCGGACTTTTGTCATGGAATATTATAACACAGTTCGATTCGTTTCCATACAGTTCGTTCGATACAGTTCGTTCGACCGCCTCGGCTCAGACCGCGTAATTGAGAAAAGACTGGTTTAAAAACCAGTCTTTTCTCAATTACATCTCTGTTTTAAATGTCTCGCACTTGGTTTGATCCGAATTGCTTGCATTGCTCACACCGTTGTGGTTTACCTGAATCATCGGAGCTTGACACTGAACCGCTTTGTTCCATTTGCATTCGCTCACCGAACATTTGATGGCCGGCATTCTTTCACCTCCCCCGGGAAAGCACTGCTTTTATATTCTCCCAAACATGACATTTTATACATTAAAATCCCAACGGGCGACATTTTTTGATTCGATTAAAGATTTTTCTTTTTCCGGCATATAAATAGCTAGTAGTAAAGGAGGCGCGGGCTGTGGACAAAAACTACTTCATGAATAAAGTGATGAATATGGCCCACCGGGGCGGGGCCGGCCTGTTCCCTGAAAACACTCTTTACGCTTTTTGCCGGGCTGTGGAAGAATACGGCGTGGATGTGCTGGAAATGGATATCTGGGCGAGCAAAGACGGGGTTTTGGTCGTCCACCACGACGAAACCGTCGAGCGGACGACCGGCGGAAAAGGCAGGATCTGTGAAATGAATCTGGCGGAAATAAAGAGTCTGGATGCTGGTTTCAACTTCACAACAGATGCGGAAATCTTCCCCATGCGCGGCAAGGGGCTGACCATACCCACCCTGGGAGAGGTTTTTGAAACGTTGCCCGGTATTCGCATGAACCTCGAAATACAGCAAATCCATCCACCGATTGAGAAAAAGTTGTACCGGCTGATTATGGAGCACGGCCGCGCCGACACGGTTTTGGTCGCCGCCAGATTTGATGGGTCGCGAAAGAGGTTCGCCTCGGTCAATAAAGCTTCCATCGCCACGTCCGCATCAGTCCGCCAGTCTTTTCGCTTTCTCCTGTTAACCCGCCTTGGCTTTGCATTCATCTGCAAACCGGATACGGACGCCTTTCAGGTTCCTCTGAAAATCAAGGGCTTGAAAGTTTTGAGCCGGCGCTTCATCAAGGCTGCCCACCGCGGCAAAATAGCCGTTCACGCGTGGATTATCAACGACAAGAAGACCATGAAACGGTTGATCAAAATGGGGGTGGATGGAATCATCACCGACTTTCCGGACCGGCTGTGCGATGTTCTTGCTGAGCTCGGCCACCGGTAGCCGGCACCTGTTTAAAACGACCATTTCCATATCAGCTAAATTTCGATATAATGAAAGTTGTTTTAGGCTCTGATGCGGAGGTGCACGCAAAATCAAAGAGTACTACGCGGCCGAACCAGAAATGCCCGCCGGAATTACCGGCAACTCCAGGATGCTGGCTTGCCTCAGAAGTACCGGTGAACTCTACCGTCTCTTTTGGCCAAACATTGACTATGCTCAGCACCTTGGCGCCTTCTGGGCCGGCCTGAATATCGCTTCCCCCAGCTGCGAAAGCCGCACTCTGTGGTTTCACACGAAAAACTGGGTGGTAAGCGAACAGCGCTACATTGAGGACACCAACTCCATTGAAACGACTTATGCCAATGAGCAGCTGAACCTGAAGGTGGTCCAGGCTGATTTCGTCCTGCCGGACCGGGATGTTCTGGTACGGCGTTTTCACGTTGCAAATCAGGGGCAAGAAATGATGAAGCTGCTTTTTTTCGTTTACTGCGCCCCTTTTATCGAAGAGTCAAACCTGTACGACGGAGTCTTCTTCGATCACACCAACCATTCTCTGGTCTATTTTCGCCGTCGCGTCTATCTGACCCTCGCTGCCAGCGGCCATACGCTCACCGGATTCCAGTGCGGCCGCCGGGATACCCCCTCAGACCCCCTGAACGAGGCTTCACGGGGGCATTTGTGGGGAATCCAGGATAACATGCTGATGAGCAGCGGCAGCCTGGCCTGGGAGATGGACGGAATCAAACCGGGGGCGTCCGGGGAAATAGCCCTCTACTTTATTGCCGGGAGCAGCAGGGAATCCAACCAGGACCAGCTCGCCGCCCTCATGACCAAAGGACCGGCAGAATGGCAGGCACGCACCGGAAAACACTGGCAGGATCTTTTGCAAAAAGCCCGGACGTTGCCGGACGAAGAACATAAGAGAGCCTTTTACAAGAGGTCCATTCTAGCCATGCACCTGATGACAAACAAGGAAACCGGCGCTTCCATCGCGGCGCCTGAATTTGACCCCCAGTACCTGGCTTGCGGCGGTTACGGCTACTGCTGGGGACGGGACGCCACTTTTGTCGCCGCTGCTTTTGACGAGACGGGCTACGAAATAGAAGCTGAAAAATTTTATACTTTTGCCGCCGGGGTGCAGCTCCGGGACGGGAGCTGGCAGCAGCGTTATTTTACCGACGGTCCGGCCGCGCCGGCCTGGGGGAAGCAAATCGACCAGGCCGGCATCATTCTCTGGGGGTACTGGCACCACTACCAGACAACGCAAAACAAGCGTTTTCTGAGCGAAATCTGGCCCTCCGCGGCGGCAGGGGCCGCCTATCTGGCCGCTTCACTGGAAGAAAACGGCCTCCCCGCGCCGGGGATGGATCTGTGGGAAGATGAATTCTCCCAGAACACCTATTCTTCCGCCGCCACATACGGAGGTTTGATGGCGGCGGCCCGTCTGGCCGCCGCGACCGGTGAAAAGGAAAAAGCGGAAGTGTGGCAGGCAGCCGCAGCCAGAGTCCAGGCCGGAATCGCGGAACACCTGTGGTCGGCTGAAAAGAACCGCTTTATCCGGGGAATCAACCGCAGGGTTTCCGAGGACTCCTACAGGCAGGCGCTCCAAAACGGTGAAAAAGCCTTCAGCGGAACCGACCGGATTGGTTTATGCCAGAATTATTGGGTAGCCGGGGACACCCGGCTGGATGCGGCCCTTTTGGGGCTGGCCTTTCCCTTTGCCGTACTCCGGCCCGGCGACCCCAGGATGATCGCGACCGCCGGCGCCATTGAAGCAGAGCTTTGGAACAGTGCTGCCGGTGGACTGCACCGTTACGCGGGAGACGGCTACCGGGGCGGCAACCCCTGGCTGATTACCACTTTCTGGCTTTCCATCTATCATTCTCTGCTCGGCAATAAGGATCGGGCCAGGGAACTTTCCCTCTGGTGCCTGAAGCAGGCCAACCACTTGCGTCTGATGCCGGAACAGGCTGATCGCTCCACGGGGGGGCCAGCCTGGGCCCTGCCTCTCAACTGGTCCCATGCCATGTGCATTCTGGCCGTCCTGGCCCTGGAAGGGAAGCTTTCCTTCCAGACAGAAGATGATAATTAATTGATGTGCACATCAATTAATTATCATCTTGCCAATAGAAAAGGCTGCTGTTTCCAGCAGCCTTCGTGTTACGACATTCTCATGTTGCCATCGGCCTTCATTTTATTTGACCCTTTGTTTGCGTATGTTTTGCAAGCGGTCGCCGTACTGGACCCAGCCGCGGCAGGAGTGAGTTGAGTGGCCATTTTAGCGTCAACCCGATCCGGCTTTTGGTTGGCGAAATCATCCGTTGAGACAAGGATTTCGTTGGCGGCGCACATGTTTCCCTGATTCCAGTATTGGCAGTCGTTCACGATACAATGAATGTGTTGCTCCATGTTTCATCCATCCTTTTCCAATGTATTTTGAATCAATATTAGTTTGTACAAAATACATATTTTTTATCGGTTTTTTATGAACTTCTGTCAAAAAAGGTCGGGGGAATCGGTGGCTACAATACATAGCCCGGTAGAGTTTTTTTTACCAGATCCCTCAGTACGGAAATCTCTAAATCTTTTTCACCAAGTATTACTACAGCGATGGATCGATTAGTAGTTCTTTGAAAACATCATAACGGCTTCCTTATATCACCGTGGTCGCTGTTTTCGGTAATCCAGCTACTACGATTAAAGAAAAGAATAGTGGACAGCGGGCCCAAAGACTGATTATTGCCGGCTTATCCGGCAACAAGAAGCTGATCCGAAAAACCTTGAAGGACCTTAATTACCACATGAAACGAAATATGGTCGCCTATCTGTCCCACCGGAAAAGAAATCTCCAGTTACTGACTGAAGCCGTTATTTAATGTTGTCAAAGAACTTTAGTTCTCATCGCTTGTCAGCCCTGCAACCCAGCTATTTCAAGCCCTCTGTCGCCAACCGCCTTTTGCCGTTATAGTAATTTCCACTAAATCATCAAGCGATTTTTCATCCATAGGCAAATCAATATTTGTGATTTTCCAGTGGTTGTTGGAACACACTCCTATCCGATCCATTAGAACATGATGGTTTCCGCTCTTTGGGTCTTTATCGGGTGGTTGTAAAGACACTAAAAATTCTCTATCGTCTTTTGTTATTTCAATCCATCTCCAGTTAGATAAATCAAAGGGCTTATTTAACTGACCGCCAGATTTATATTTCTTCACACATTTTCCGGCGGAACCGCACTTTTTAACCTTAAATCCACATTTTTCAAAGTGGTTAACAATCTTTAGTCTTTCGACTTCACGACTTTCTGTATATACCTGTTTGACTAGTTCAAAAAGTTTTTCATTCATATACCTATTGACTCCGTGATTTCATTGGCGAGTTTCTTTACGAAGTAGTGATTGTTAGTACGTCCATTTTGCAAAATATGTTGTCCTATATCAGTCTTGATATATTCCATTTTTGAAACCTTCCGCAATATTAATACCTTCGTATTGCTATCCGCATTTACCATTAAATAAGATAATCGTATCAGAGCGGCGGCTGCATAGCTTTTAGCGTGAAGAAGTTCTATAAGTGCAACAATAGCATAATACAAGGCATCTGAATGTTTATCCTCACCAACCGACAATACAAAGTTTAGGACAATACCTAATATGCCGTTATCAACCATATCAATATCTGCATCAGACAAATAATTGCCGAGATAACTTAGCGCACTTATAAAATCACGCTCTGAATAACTGGACATCATGGCAAAACCTATAGCTACTTCTTCGAACGATGTGCAACCCAAGCTTATCTTGAGCAAAAGATAGCAGCACCGTACTACATTTGGACTGCTTCCTCCAAAAAAAGAATCAAATCGCGCATTTGTGATTTCTGCTTCGTGCGCCGTTATCAGTTCGGAGAATTGTTCCCATGCTCCGTGAGCAGGATATGTATTCCTAAGGTAAATTGCGAGTAAAAGGGCACCTTCCTTTGCATCACTCTGATTGTTTTCATTAAGTATTGTGTCCTGAATCAGGGTAACCATTTCACTAATTTTATCAGCTTCGAGCCTGATGCTCTCATCTTTCAGGATATTCCTGATAATTTCACAGGGATTATATGAATATGAAGAATAATATACCCCGGATTCATTTGGTGTAATTCTTTGCCTCGCTTCTTTGATATATTCGTCTAAATGAACCTGGGGGTTGTTATCCAATCCGATTTCAAGATCATATACGCCAGAATAAAAAGCGAGATTTTTTCCTTTTACTGCACTGTCCAAAGCAGATGCATCTATAGTTGCAATCTTCCGGTATGCAATTATTGCGTTATTAAGCTGGTTATTGCCTGCCAAGTTTTCCATTGCCAAGAGGGCAATCAGCTGCTCCATGACCCTTGTTTGAATTTCCTTCGTGCATTTTACATAATCAATGTGTTTAAGAACTTTTAAAGCCTCATCGCAGAATCTCCAGATGCCGTTACTAAAAAAGGTCAAAGCCAATTCCAGTAAGAGCATGTTGTCGGAACGTCCTATAATTAAAAGTGCGGTTCGAAGGATAAAGTACCCTGTAGAAACAATTCTCGAGTCGGCATCCTCACACCACGCATTGGATTGAGCAAAGAAAATATCCACTTGCTTTTTATACTGTTCATCGCTCATGTAATATCCGAAGTATTCAAGAAGCAAGCAGACTGATTCAAATCGTTTGTGTTTAAACGGTACGGTCTCGATACTTTCAATAATAACTTCGATATCATCTACTGTTACGGCATCCACGCTATTACGATACGCTTTGACGACTTTACCTAATGATTTTTCGTTCTGCTCAAGAATGTACATCCTTGCCAGTTCACGAAAAAGCCTTACATCTTTGCAATCAACATACTTTGTGAATAGAACCTCGGCGTACCTATTACACGTTATCCGAATATTAGTTAGCGAACCAAAGCGAACTGCAATATTAAAACATGAGGCAATATCATCGAAAGCACCATTCATAATCCCCATGCGGTTAGTATAAGGGGATTCCGTAAGCATTTCAAAATGCTCTTTAAGTAATTCTGATTTTTGGTTTTCTGCGAACCTATCCAACAGAGGGTAATACACCGTTTCTGCGCTTTGATTTAAAATCTCTTGCCCCTTTGAATTAAACTGCATTTGATTTTTTGTTTGATCTAACATATTGCTGATATTTCGCATATCAATCGCAATATCATTAGCCAGCCATTCTGGGATGCTTTCATTGCCTTTTATAAGTTTATATGCTTCGCATATATTGGTTAAGCAGGCATCGAGATTTCCGGAGAAAAATTCGGCGATTGCATCAAATCTTATTCGGAGTACATCCGCAATATCATTAATTGCCGTAGGCTCAGATAATACCGCATCCTTGAGCTGAGTAAAAACGTCAATACTAAAAGTCTTACGACCTATTACCATACGTAAGAAGTCAGCGCATAGATTGTCGCATGAAGTAGACGAATCCTTTTCATGCGGAAATAGCTTCTCGCCGTAAGGATTCAACACCCTCACTAAGATATTGTTTGAAGAGTATCGTGCAAATACATTTTTATCTAATGTTATTAATGAGCCTGCTTGAAAGGTATGCGCTTCCGCTGTAGGTTGAATATCTGATGTGATGTCTATGTCGGAATCCAAGTTATCCGCTCTTTTCCGATACCAATCTAATAAATCTTGTATGGCACGTTCGTAAGCCACCTTTGGAATTTCAGCGAATTCATGGATTGTTCGATAAATGGTTTCACCGGATTGCCGGAGTTCACTATGCAATGGGATCTCATCTTTAATTCGTTCGTCGCAAAAAAAGTACAGCCGGTGTATTCCCGTGTTGATTGCCTGTTTATGCTCCTTATAGACTGCATCTGACACACCATCGGCATTATCAATTAGAAAGATACAAAGGTCTGATTGAGAAACTTCGCTTAGATAGGCGCCTTGAGTATTTTGGCTGCTGGCTTCTTGCTCAAATGCGTATACAGAGGCAACAAGACCCGTTTCCATTAATAAGGTTTTAAGCGCATAGCGTATGAGCTTATACCGTTCGTCGATTTTTGAGCTGATAAATATAGTAAGCTTTCTTTCTATATCTTTACCGAGCATATTAGACATCTCCTTCTGTTTGTCGGTTGAATAAACAATGCAAGTCTGACTTATTGTATAAGTCGAACATTTTGCCAATTCCCCATAGCATTTCAAGGCGGAAACGATTCTTACTCGCCGCCCCGGACAGATCATGCGGTATTGAATTGTAAGCGTTCCTCACATCCAAGACAGTCACCGCCTTTAAACACATGGGTTACAAATATTTAATAATTGGAAAACTATTCTTATTGATTCCTCGCTCTCTTTAAAATCTTGTAATCTTCAAAACCTCCAGAGTATCTCTCTATACCCTGCTGATTGACTTGGTGAAAATCCAGCCGGAATAGCTTTTTATTATTTTCTTGTACGCACTTATCTAAATCTCAAGGCTGCGCATCTGTTCCGGCCCAGAGGTGCTGACCCGGCAGTAAGCGGCAACCTTGAGCTTTTTATTCTCTTTGAGTTTAGCAGGTATAGTCCTTACGTTTTTCATTGTCCTTGCTTTTTTCAAAACATTTATAGATCATCAAGGTGTAATTAAGTATTCATTGCTATCTGGATAGCACGTATTTATAAACTTATTCAAAAGATTTTTTTCGCCCGGATCAAGCTTAACATTCTCCAAAACCCATAAGTGAATAGCTTTACCAAGAGCATACGAAAATCTTTCAGCATCGTTCTTTTGTACGTTGTTTCTGGAAACATTGGGTACGATCGCTTTGTTCTTAATATTAAAAAGTGAGGACTTCAAACTTATTCCGTTAATAATACAGGGAATTGAAATTGAAAACTCAGGTATAAGCACATTTTTAATGAATATTTTATCTGTTCTTTCCCAAGAGTATTTTCCAAAACCCTTTGATCTTCCATATAGCAACACTTTATCAATATTATCATTGATTACAAAACACTCGATTTTCTCGGCACGTGTTGGCGCTTTGGAGGAATGACCGTGATCACTACAAAAATCGCCGAAATTGTATTCTCCAATAATTTGTTCATAAGAATTTTTGAATGTATCCTCTGAAAGCTCATTTTCATGAGTACAAAATATTTCTACATATTCAACGTCATTTAACTTGTTTAACGCCTCATCAAAATCATCGAGAACATCCAGATAATTATTAAACTTATCTGAAAGATCGCTTGAAATAATGGGTATCTTTAGATAGGCCACTTGTCCATCATGAACGAAATCGTTAATATTTACTTCGGATTCTTCAACCAAGGCTTCTTTATCAGTTAAGTATACATAGCTCGTATCGCCTTCAAAATCCCGCAAAGACCCTACGCAGCCAATTGTTTTACAATTCAATTCGATATAGCCTTCGACATTGTTTAGATATTTATCTAACCTTGCTATTGAATCAGAATTGTCTTTTAAAGCGATTAATTCGCAAGCAGTTTCTGATGTATTACCATTCTCATAATTCAGTATCTTTATCGGTATACTGCAATCAACAAAATTAAACTCCAAAAATTTTTTTGTTTTCTGCATATCAGGGAATACTTCAGTAAATTGATCTAAATCTAATATTATATCTGTTCCCTGCATCCTGGTGGATTGCTCTTGCGTCAGGCAAATATATTCGCTATTTCGCTCAAGTTCAATCTTGTTAAGTTTTTGATCATCATAACGTTTTGATTCTATATTCACAATACTTGACAACATGAAGCATGAAAGAAACCCTATCCCATAATTACCGATAGGATTATAGGTATACCCTTTATACTTATATTCGTTTGAAGAATAATAAGAAACGCCGACATTCAAGAAATACTTCTTAAGTATATCCAAAGACATACCGACGCCATTGTCTGTAATCATTACCTCTTTTTTATCCCTATTAAAAATCACATTAATATAAGGCTCGTATTTTCTATATTGATAATCCTTATGGCTTTGCGATATCTCTTTCATCAACATGCAGGCGTCTATTGAATTTTGTACGAGTTCCCTTAACCCGTATTTTTTGTCACCATATATATGTTCGCCCATTAAGAGTTTAGTGACAGCATTATAATCCAAATCAAGCCTGAAGTCAGAAAATGTAAATGTTTTTGTCTGAATCAAGTTTTCAATGTTGGATTTGAATATAATCGCGTATTTTTTATTCTGGAATGTATCGGATAAATTAATAAAGTCTAGCAATTCTTGATTAACATAGTCAATGTATTTTAATAATTTTCTATGTACTTTTGGATCTTTACTTTCGCCATATAGTCTGATGACTTTCTGTTTTGTAGTAGTATTAACATATATTTTTTGAGCATTCTTAATTTCAAAGTGTTGACGCCATTCCAAATCACCGATTCCTTCGGGATTGATTAACTGGTAAAGGTACATGGGAGTTCTATTTTCATCGATATCCAATAAGTCAGCCAGCCTTAAAAGCAATGCGATATACTGTGCGTTATATGAATAATTACCTCGACAATCATCTTGCTTCAATTCCGTTTTTAACCATTGAAAAGACTCGTTATGCGCTTGGCAAATCCTCTGTATATCTTCAGCGATACTATTATTTGTGCTGTTGGGAAGTACGAACCAGCTTTGCTGGTCTTCATCCATATGGGCGATACGGTATGCGGATCTTTTAGCATGGATAGGCCTAATACATTCCTGCAAGGCTAGCTTATCATCCTTTAAAGCCTGCAAAACAACCGAATATTTGCATTCAATAATATTCGGATCATCCCGCCTGATACCATCGATTTCTTTATCGGTTACAACCATTCCAATATCATGTAATAAGGCGGAATATATCATCATTGATATTTCCAAATCATTCATTTGAGCAACATCATCTATAATTTCAAACATATAGTTTGTGATCATAATTGAGTGGTCTACATCATGCTGAGTATAGTCCGAAAAGACTTTTGTCACTAAAGGCAATAAGTCTTTTACATAGTCGAATACTTTTTTTATGTTCGGCAGGAAATCGCTATCCCTTTCAACAAGGATTTTATATAATTTTGAATCATTTATATCCATGCTGGGCTCCTTCTGTTTTCAGCTTACTTTAACAATATCCCCTGACTTTATTGTTTGAGAGGATATGCATAACTACCGCATTTACACATTAACGAAACCGGGTTCTCGCCAGTATACGTTGCCGATAATGTAGCGTTGCATTTAGAACATTCAAAGCTGTGGCAGAATTGTTCTAATGCGTCCACCGCCGCTAAAAACTCTGATTTTGATATTTCATAATCCGGATTGAAGTGTATAAGCGCGTTCGTTACCAAATTGTCTGCCGAAACCGCTGAAATTTGAGTCTTCAAGGTACTGGAAAGAGAGCCAAGTTTGTCAAGCGCCTCCGTGTTCTTAAAATCACGCGCTTGTTGCTCTGCTTTCTTTATCAGGTCTTGCAGTTCTTTATATGCCGCGTTCATATATTGACCGTAATCCCACTTGTGAACATTATTGTAACGAACGCGCGCGTGCAATTTGTCACAGACGTTTTCAAAGAAGCATTCCATTTCTCTTCTGAAGAATGCGGATGCTCCATGAAGATCCACCTCAGCCTTCGCGCGGCTCGTATTCCAAACATCTTGCCCAACGACCATGACGGGACCTTCCGTAATATTCCAATACAAGAATTGAATGCTGTTTTTGCGCTCAACAACGCCTTCATTAACGAGATTTTTTGCCCATACCGTATCATGCGTGGTAATAATGAATTGCCGTTCGGGGAAAAACTTTTTTAATAGTCTGCAGAAGTTTTTTCTGTGTTCTATATCTACAGACATAACGACATCGTCCAGGACCACCAATCCCGATTCGGACGTTGTAAGTTTTTCCATCAAAGCAAAAAACAAAGCGATGCCCATACTATCCTGATGTCCCTCGCTATGAAACGCCATTGGTGGGAATTGACCTTGTCCATAAAAATCAACGCTCATATTAACGGCCGCGCCATCATTATTCAATACAGCCGAGAAATCCTTCTCGTCGTCAATGTGCATTGCTTTGTAAAACTCTGTGAATCGATCGCTTATAGAAGTAAATAATTCATTCAGCACGGCTGCTTGAGAAGCGTCATATGTTTCAAGTAAAAATATGGATTTCTCAGCCGCCGACTTAATAGTGGGCAGCGTCTTATTAAGCTCTTCAATTTTAATAAATAACTCATTCGCCGCGTTAAGAGCTTGCCAGGCGTCGCTTTTTATTTTACTGTTTTCATCCATCAAAGGGCGTAAAACTACCAGCTGCTTTTGAATAAGATCTAAAAGCGTATCCGAACTTTGCTTTATGATAGTGTCCACGAGTTCTTGAACTTTTTTGAAATTCTTAAATACGTTATTGTCCTGAAAAGATATGGTCGCAATTGACTTTAGCCTATTTTCTAATTCAGCGACGCAACCATTGTCCCACTTTTTAAGCTGCTGTGGAAGTATACCGATTTTAGTTTTATATGTTGAAAATTCACTCAATAAATTGGTCATTGAATTTTGATATGTATCAAGCTGAGCGGATAGAGATTCGCTCTTTTCTTTTCGTTCCTGCAATATCTGGCGCAGTTCGTCCTCGGATGCCCACTCATGCAAACACAACGGGCAACGACCTGTACCATCAAGCAGTGCAAGCCCAGATTTTATAAGCGAAATATAATTTATGTTTTCTATAGATGTGTTTTCGTTTTCAATCTTTTGCACTGTATCCTGGACATTTTGCAATTTCTCCTGGAGTACGGGTTGTAATGTAGGGATATATTTATCAAGTTCTTCTAAGTTGCGGATGCAACTGGCTATCTCGGTATTTTCCTTGGTATCGCTATATAATAAGCCATTCGTAAAAGAGCTTTCATCAAGAGACGCAAGAGCGTTACCTCCTAAGACAGCTCGTAGTGAATTTATATTTCCAAGTAATTGATCGTCAGAGCCGGCACCGACCTTTATTCGTAAATCTGATGAATAGCGTTTAAGCGAATCTGTCGCATCTTTTAAATTACCTGCCGCAGTCTTCTTAAGTTTTGTAAACGCGTCACGGACTGTTTTTGTATCGGCGATGTCAAGTAACATCTGAATTTGCTGAGATCGCGTTGCGGGAGTCGTTAATATGTAATGCAATAATTCACGTCTTGCAAGGCAATGAGCCCCACTTTGAGCGTAGGCAACCATATCGTTAAAATCGGAGGAGAAAGCGGGATCAATTGTTACCTTATCTTTCTGAGCCACTGTACGCTCAACGGTGAATGTTTTACCAGATATGCTCTGGATTATAGCCGTAATTTTTGCTTCTTCAGGTTGGTTGCCAATATGCGGACCGTGTTTTGCTGTCGATACGTCGCCAGTGCCCTCTCCAGTTAACCTCGAAACCTCACCACGCAAAAGGAAATCTACCGCGTCAACGACAGCGCTTTTACCCACGCCATTTGGGCCAAAGATAACGGCGTTTTCTCCATTGAGGTTTAAGTTGATATCTACAATTCCACGGAATTTTTGGACATGGAGGTTAAGTATCTTCATCGGCCGTGCCTCCAATACTTTTTAGTATGCTCTCAGCCATCTTATCCGCTTTCAGAGATGATGAGATTGTCGTTACGATACCATTGATCTCGTCCTCTGAAAATTTTGAAGATCCAGATACGGCATTCATGAAGGTTGTTTTTATTTTATCTTGGATAGTCTGTTCATCCATATTCTTTACCCCCCACAATTGAGCTACCATAACGACACAACTTCTATATTTGTAATGTTACTTTGGTTATTAGGTATTAAAAAAGTTATGTAAGTAATCAGCCACGCGCTGCTCCACCTGCTCAGCAGTGTATTGGCACGGTTTTAAACGTGTTGCCCAGGCGCGACCTGGATGCAAGCAGTCCCATTGCGGCATCATGCCATTATATCTGCCACTACCTGGATCATGGTTTCCGAAGCCGTCAAGCACACGGTTCCATACCGGCTGGAATCTTTCAATGAGCAAAGATTCCGTAAGCGGAATCCAGATATCGTCCACAACGAGAAAACGGCAGAAAAAATGGTTAATATCCAAATTGGTGGCGGCCGATATTGATTCCCCATGCTCCGCAAGCCTTTTTTGAAGGGCTTGTCCATGGTCAACTTCCAGACCCAATCCACCTTTACGCGCTCCTGCCGGAACCGCCTTACCCACATAAATCGGGCATCGAAACTGGTTATCCTGATTGACGGCGGCAAGTTCTCTGTAAGCGGAAAAAGGGCCGGTATAATACAAAGCATATACACCCGCCCCTATAAAAGGTTCGGGTGGTATGGGATGGACGTCTGTCGCAAGTAATGCTTCGGCGGCGCTTTCGCCGAGGTGTTTTTTATCCAGTGGATTAAACGGCTTTATAACCGGAATATCGTTGCTTTTCATATTCATTCAACCTTTCAAGTTGGTGATAAACCGAGCTGCCAATGATATTGGCCAGCTGTACGGGTACCGCGTTTCCGATTTGCCGCATGCTCTCTGTCCATGAGCCATGAAAGACATATTCGTCAGGGAAGGTCTGCAGCCTTGCGCTTTCTCTCACTGTATAATATCTAAGCGAACCGTCATCCAGCACGACCATGTTCTCGCCCCCCGGTACACCGTGATCTCCGGCTTTCAAGGTTTTCGACGGTTCGTCCATGACGCTTCCGGAGTGTCCTGGGTACGGCTTTGCTCCGGCTCTGAATTCATGGTTTTCAAATTTGCTGTTTCTTTGACTATTTCGGGGGTCAGGCAATCCGATAAAAGCATCGCGCACGGTTTGCCACCGACCAAGAAGCTCTCCGCGTTCCGTAGCCTTGCGAATCCTGAGACGCTCCGTTTCGGATATCGTCGGGCGTTTCGCCTTTGCTATCTTGTGTTCTTCCCAATACTCGCCACTAATCCATTTGGAATACCGCAGAGCGTCCTGTGAATGCGTGGGGTTCGGGAATGACCAGTTGGCATTCAGGTCGTTTCGGAAGCCGACGATAATCACACGGTGCCTGGACTGCGAGACGCCATAATCGGCGGCATTAACCAGACGGAAGACTACGTTATATGAAAGTCCGTGGTCACCAACGGATGTATGGTATTCCTCTAGCGCTTTCAGGTGTTCAAGCCACGTCATTCCATCCTTGATTGTCACTTCGGGATGTGACAGCTGCAGGATGATGTAGTTAAAGTATGTACTGAAGGACTTTCTCAGCAACCCCTTTACATTTTCAAAAATAAACGCTTGTGGCCGCAGCTCCCGTACAGCTCTGACAGCTTCGGGGAACATATCCCTTTTATCATTATATGCCTGATGCTTGCCGCCTAAAGAAAATGGCTGGCAGGGAGGCCCTCCGGCCACTAATTTAATGCCGCCGCCGAAATCGTCATAATGCACCAATTTCACGTCGGTCTGGATGACATTCCAGTGCTGGACAAGGGGATAGCCCCTTTCAATGTTAGCCTTGATATTGTCGCACGAGTCCTTATCCCATTCGAGCAACGCCCGATGGTCAAACCCCGACTTTTGTAATCCTAACGCAAGACCTCCGGTCCCACTGAACAATTCAATTGAGCTGTACAATACGAACACCTTCACTTTCTGAGTATCTGTATATTAACGGCTGACCGTATTAATCCTCTTCAATTTCCATGATATCTGAAATATCGCATTTCAAGGCAGTGCAAACCTTCAGGAGCACGTCGGTGGTGACGTTTTCGTTTTTCCCCAGCTTAGCCATCGAAGCCGGGCTTATACCGGATAACTCCCGCAGATCCTTCTTTTTCATATTTCTATCGATAAGGAGCTTCCACAGCTTTTTGTAGCTGAGCGCCATGCTTTCACCCCGTAAAATTCATTTGTTCTAGTATATCACTCGGAGGGATATTTTTCAATCAAGAAATTCACGGATGTGAATCAAAAATTCACGAGTTAGGGGTCTTCTTGGCTCGTACGTTTTGCGGTTAATACGAACAGAAAAGACAGAACCATTTTGACAATTTTGCTTTTTATATAATTAATCGAAGCATAAATGTCGAAAGCGGTTATCATTTCTTAAATGTAATACGCAGCTTTCCATCCTGTTTAACCTTGATGCGTTCTATCAAAACCCGCGTAAGCCTATCGTCATATTGATTAGCAGGGAGGAAGAAGTCTTTTATTGCTCTTGCTTTGGCATTCCTGTTTATCGCGGCGGTAATCATTTTGTAGAGACTGTCCTCATCAAGTGTCGGAGAATTAGTACAAAACCGGTTCCCATTCATGAGTCTGTTTTTGCAGCGCCATACGACTTTGGATTTACCTCTCCTCGCGCGGGTTACCCTGCGATAGGGGTATCCGCATTCGCCACATATCATGATGTTTGATATAGCGTACAGGGCACTGTATTTTTGTTTCAGCGCGTTTTCCCCGTATGACATATTGATTCGACTGAGCTTTTCATCCTTTACAGGAGTTACCCTGTTTCTTCGGTACTATGCCGTAATCCGACTCCCTGCTCTTTTTACCCTTTTGGCTCACTTGCTTTTCGCTTGTCGGCCATACCCTTTCGGGAGGTGGCAGGGTCTCCCAAGTTCACGTACGTTAATCTTGTGTAGCACGCCAACGACTACGACCCCGGGGAAGCCAGTTTACTCTTGCCATTTCGATTAAACTGATGTTGTCTTCTGCCCCGTCCAAGGCATGGACCTTCCCAAATCAGAATTTCGGGGCTCAACTCGTTCAGCACTTGGCTTTCGGCTTACTACCTCTCCTACCTACGCTTAGTCCTGGTGTTACCACTTTGGACCCAAGGCTGGATAATGGCGGCTGGCTAACCTTACCATGCAGGATTCGCACCTGCTTTAACGTACGCACTTTGCTTGGCGCACAGACGGTTCTCTTTGGCGATAGCAGCAAGGATAGCATCCTCATACGCTACTGCCTCCGTAGGGGTGATTTCCATCGGATTGTCCTCCACTCCATACTCGCCCTGGGAATAGGTGATGACCTTCAGAGGGAAAAAGATACGCATTGTTTCGTTTGCCATTTTAAATTCCTCCATTCTTTATTGACATGATTAATTTGAAGCCAAAAAAGGGCATAAAAAAATTGGAGTATCTTCGCTAGAAAATACTCCCGTTCTTTTTTCAATTTGGATTTTGAATATTGAAATTCTATACGTAATATTCTGATATAATAAATTCATTGGCAGAAAACTGAAATTATATAGTTTAAGAGGTTTCATATGAAAGAACTGATCCAAAAAATATCTTTGTTAGATTTATACCGTAATACAAGCTACTATACTATTCATCTGGCGCTACCTTTATGGCGCCATTTTGGTGGTATGGAATGGAAGGGTGTACCGTATTACATAAAAAATATTGTTGAGGAGACTCAGCGGTTAATTGACGAAAGTAAAATATCGCAAGAAACTATTCTACAATCAATAGCTAATGATGAGAGAAATCCATCATATTTTTTTGTTGCACAGGCTATTCTTGTGTACGCTGTTCCTATCAAGTTAAATCACGTTGAACGATATGAGATTGCTGCTAAGCAAGCAATGTTGCCGTCAGGAGTTTTAATTGATCATGAAATACTCTCCTGTGCATTAGCTTGTTTTGTTTTGGACTTAAATAGATATTGCGAATGGGATTTTAATATAATTGTACCAGAAGAAAAGTTTTTATATAAAACCAATGATTATCATTTATCAAGAGTAACTGATGTTGATTTTCGGCAAAATGGTTTCGTCTATGACAAAAAATACTATTTATACAATGTTTTCATAGATCGAAAGCCTCTTAACGCTGGTGATCCTATTCCTGCGGTATTTCGACTTCTAAAAGATAATGTTGACTTTAATAAGGTAGATTTTCTTATGCGTTTAGATGAAAGATTGGCGATCAATATTGATAATGCAATAATTACGCATTATGAGTTCTGTGAAAAATTCTATGGTCCCTCATTTCTTTTTTCTAAAACAATTTTTGAAAATTATAAAAGCATAATCGTCCACTATGATCCAAATACATATAACAAGCTTCTGATGGTAATTAAAAAAGACTATGACCAAAAACTTGAAGAAGATTTCTGGCATGTTGAGGTTGAGCAATTACCAAATATAACTGCTGATAATTCATCTGAAAAAATTATTACATCATTTATTCATGGAAAATATTATCCAGGTAGAAAATCATTTAGGCATATCGATTATATAAAGAATGAATATCCAATTGAAAAATACATCAAAAAACATGAAGGACGCTCAAATCATGACATCTCAATTGATTACTATACCGAAACCAAGGACGAGCATTATAAAATATGGTGTGTAGAAAATACTGATATCGGTGAAGAATTATGGTACAAGCTTACTTTTATCTCTTTATCACCAAGTTATAGAGTGTTGTTTAATGAGATTCTGGAAAAGCATAATCCTACATAATTATAAAATTATCGGCTGGTTCTTTCCTTGCTTAATGATGCTATCTTGAGCGTCATCCTGAAAAATATCGAATGTCATCTATGAAAACGGGCAAAAAAACAAGGCCGAAAAGTGCACTTTTCCGGCCTGATTTTTGCTCATTTTTTACTCCAAAACCACTACATATAGTGGTTTTGGAGTCTACTTTTTGTCTTCAGAACCACATTTCGTCATCAGAATTATACTCTCAACATGATGGGTGTGGGGGAACATGTCGACCGGCTGGACTTCGTCTACCCGGTAGCCGGACCCGGCCAGGGCGGCCAAATCCCGGGCTAAAGTCCCCGGGTCGCAGGATATGTAAATGATCCGGGGTACGGGGTAGGCGGCCAGCGCATCCAGAACCGGCTTCCGGCAGCCCCGGCGAGGGGGGTCCAGGATCAGCAGATCGGGGCGGACACCCTGCCTGAGGGTGCGGGGGAGGCTTTTTTCCACCTCACCCTCCAGGAAGGTTGCGTTGGTAATTTGATTTAGAGCGGCATTTTCCCTCGCGTCGGCAACAGCCGCCGGGGACATCTCCATCCCCAGCACGTGGAGGGCGCGCCGGGCCAGATAAAGGGAGATGGCGCCGACGCCGCAGTAGGCGTCCAGGACCTGCTCCCGGCCGGTCAGCCGGGCGCAGGCAAGGGCCTGATCGTACAGGACCCGGGTCTGAACCGGATTGACCTGGTAAAAAGAAGCGGCGGAAAGGCGAAAGAAAAGGTTGTCCAGACTGTCTGTAATGGTTCCCCTGCCGTAAAGCACTCTTTCCTGAGCGCCGCCCACCGGATCAACGCCCCCCGCCCGTTGCAGGACGACGGTCGTCACCCGGCCGGAGCCGGCCAGTTCCCCAACCAGACTTTCCTGCCCGGGCCAGCGGTCTTTGCGGGCGCCCAGGACGACCATGGTTTCACCCGTCCCGGCAGCCTTGCGCAGCGTTATGTAATGCAGCAGCCCCTCCCGGCCGCGAAACAGATCATCCCGGTATTTGTTCAGCAGGCGTCCGGCAACCAGGGCGAGGCGGTTCAAATCTTGATCCAGGAGGTGGCAGACCGTGTCCTCCGCCAGCGTGCAGCCCAACGTGTGGGAACCGGGCGCGTAAAGTCCGAGGACCACTTTTCCCCCCCGCAGTCCTGCATGCAGGCGAACCTTGTTGCGGTAATGCCAGGGGTTTTCCATGCCTATGGCTGGAAGAACGTTCACTCCGCTCAGTCCGCCAATGCGCGCCAGACTTTCCCGGACGAGGCCGGTCTTGTATTCAAGCTGATGACGGTAGTCCAGATGCTGAATGTGGCACCCGCCGCAGCTTAACAGGGAAGGGCAGCGGGTCTGGCAGCGACTCTCGCCGGCGGACAGAACCTCTTCCAGTTCCGCCCGGAGGTATTTTTTCCTGACTTCCACCACCTTCGCCCGCACCCGGTCACCCGGCGCCGCCAGGGGAACAAATACCACCTGGCCTTGAATGCGTCCCACTCCCTCCCCCTTGTGGCTGAGATTCTCCACTTTTAAAATAATTTGTTCCCCCGCCTGCGCAGTGGACATGGCATATTACCTCCCCAGAAAGCTTTTCCTGGTTCATTTTCTTTGAGATCGCAAAAAAAACAGGCTAAAATAGACTCGGGCTGCTTCCAACGGGTGAAAAGATGATAGAATAGGTAATATGAGCAAAAATATTGTCGACTATCAAAAACTTTACGATCTAACATCCTCTGTTACGCCGCTGCAAGACGACTGCGGAAAACTTTGCGGCAGCATTTGCTGCCGGGCGGGTGAAGACCAGGCCCTGGGCATGTATCTATTCCCCGGCGAAGAATGCATGTTTACGGGCCGGGAAAATTGGCTGCAGTGGGAAATGCGCGACCCGGCCGGGGATGATTTTCCGCAATCCTGGAAGTCGCCCGTCCACTTCGTCCGCTGCGCCAAACCATGCCCCAGGGAGCAGCGGCCACTGAGCTGCCGTTTTTTCCCCCTGTCACCCCACCTGCTGCGCGATGGAACGCTGTTTTTAATTCACGAAACTATGGCGCTGCCCTATTCTTGCCCTCTGATCGAAAAAAAAATGCCGCTGCGCACTGATTTTGTGGATGCGGTGGCCCGGTGCTGGAAAGAAATGTTGAAAGATCCCCGGCTCCTAGCCCTGGTCAAGATGGACTCGCTGGAACGGGAAAATGAGGAAACCAGACCCCACGTTGTGTGGTCTGGCAAGTAGACTGCATTACCCTGCAACAATCAGCCATTCCGCAACCGTTCGGGCTGCGCCTACAGCATGCTTTCAATCTTCTTGACCAAGCTCGCCTTCGAGTTGTAGCCCACCAGTTGTCCTTCGGTCTTACCGTCCTTAAAGAAAATCAGGGTGGGAATGCTCATCACACTGTAGGTGCCGGCCAAGGTCTGGTTTTCGTCCACGTTCACCTTCCCGACTTTCACCTTCCCCTCAAATTCTTTAGCCAGGTCGTCGATGATCGGAGCCATGCTCCGGCAGGGGCCGCACCAGGGCGCCCAGAAGTCCACGACAACCGGAACGGTGGATTGCAGAACTTCACTTTCAAAATTGCTTTCATTGAGTACCGTTGCCAATAAAATCACCCCTCGGTTTAGAATATGCGGAATTTATCTCCGCGCCGACCGGCGCTGGATGGATTACCTTCACCCGCCGCCGGAACGTTTGGGATAGCTGCCCAGGTTGCAGGACGAGCCGCCGCCTGTTTTAACACCGCAACCGGTGAAGAGCTGGCTTACATCCCTGCTCCGGCATTGCGGGCAAATCACCTGATCTTTTTCGGATATTGAGGTCAGTACGGTAAATCTGTGGCCGCATTTCGTGCATTGATAGTCATAGGTGGGCATACCGTTCACTCCCTTCCTTTATTTAAGGTTTTTTCTTGAAAAGGCGGCCCCCCGGTAATGGCTCCGTTGGGGCAGGAAAAAATACACTCCTCACAATCATCACACTTGTCCGCATCCACTTCGGCCTGTTTCAACCCTGCTGAAATCGCGTTCTTCGGGCACACACCGGCACACATGCCGCAGCCCTTGCACATCTCTTTAATTATGTGTACCGCCAATAAAGACACCCTTTATCGAAAGTATTTTAATATATATTTGCCCGTCCGGCAATTATTTTCGAATTTTTTTTAACTCAGCTCCGACTTTTTAAACAGCTGGATAAAATTGAGGATGAACTGAAGTTCTTTCTCATTGAGGTTGCAGATCAGCCCCAGGACCGACTGGACATTGGGGTGCATTAAAAGCTCCCTGAGCTCAGGGTTCATTAAATTGATCATCTGGTCGACGGCGCCCGGTTCCATAATAAAGTAGCATGGTGTCACGCCCATTACTTCGGCCAGCTTTTCCAGTGTTTTCAGTGACGGCTGAACTTTGCCCTGCTCAATCTGCCCGATCAGTCCCGCCGTAACACCGGCCAGGGAAGCCAGCTGGGCCTGGGTCAGGCCGTATTCTTCCCGCAGGGCTTTCAGCCGGTGACCCAGGCTGCCCTCGTGACCCATCAGGGCAGTCGGCGGTACACAGAGGCCTGCGGCCACCCGGCGCAGGGTGCTCAGGGCAGGATAAACGGCGCCCCTTTCAATTTCACTGAGATAAGAGAGGGAGATCTCCGCCTTTTGAGACAGTTCTTGTAATGACAGGCTTTTTTCAGCCCTCATCAAACGAATTTTATCACCCAGCGAGAGACCGGCATCCGTAATATCCCCTTCGATCAACTGCGTCTTGGCCACGTTTAAAGCGCCGGCCAGCTTGTCAATGGTTTTTAAAGATGGCCGCTTGGAACCCCGCTCAATCTCGCTTAAATAAGACAGGGATAGATTCGCTCGCCTGGCCAGATCTTGAAGGGTGTAACCCCTTTCCTCACGAAACGACCGGATTTGTCCTCCCTTTACAATCATGCCAAAACCCTCTCCGCCCCGCTTCTTATTATACTATTATTCTAATATACTTTCACTATACAGTCAAACCTAAAACCATTTATTCAACGAGAATCCCTTCAATAATTTCCTTGAACACCGGGGCAGCCGATTCCCCGCCGCTGACACCTTCTTCGACCAGCACGGTGACGACATAGCGGGGCCCGGCCAGAGGCGCATAACCGGCAAACCAGGCGTTAACCTGGTGCTTTTCGCCGGAAAGCTGGGCCGAGCCAGTTTTACCGGCGCTGCCGAAAACCGGCACGTAGCCTTCACGGCCCACCCCTTCCGCTGTCGTCATCTCCAGCAAGTGCTGGAGCGTCCTTGTCGTGGCCGGCGCCAGCGCCGGCCGCCCCTCACCGGGGTCAAACCGCCGGGCAGTCCTCCCGTCTTCGCCAAGAAGGGCTTGCGCCAGGCGCGGGGTGTGAAAAGTGCCCCCTGAGGCGACCGTATTGATCATCGCCGCCACCTGCAGCGGTGTGGTTAGAACCGGACCCTGGCCAACGCTGCTGTTGACCAGGTTATCGGGCGCGCCGATCAATTCGAGGTTCTGCCGTTCGTCCGGGACAACCGGATAGCCGGTGATCTGCTGGCTGCCCAGGCCCATCCGGCGGGCGTACTCAATCAGCTTCGGCGCCCCCAACTGGAGGGCCAGCCGGGCGAAGACGGGGTTGCACGACTCGTAAAAGGCGCGGTCAAAAGAAATCTTTCCGTGGCCCGTCCGAAACCAGCAGGGGATTAAATCTTCTTTTTCACCGCTGCAGGTGAACTCCGTTTCCGTCGTGACCAGACCCTCCTCCAGCGCGGCGGCGGCAACCACCACTTTAAACACAGAGCCGGGTTGATAGAGGGCGGTGCAGTGATCGAAAAACCGGTCCCCATCAGCGACCATCAAGCCCTCCTCCGGCCGGCCGGGGTTATAAGCGGGCCGGCTGGCCATGGCCAGGATGTCGCCGCCGCCGGCTTCCATCACCACGACGGAACCTTTTGCCACACGGCGGTCCATGATTTCTTCCACCTTCTTTTGAATCCCCGCATCGATGGTCAGCACCAGGTCCCGGCGCTCTTTGTCCAAAATGTTTTCCACCATTTCCGGCTCCCCGGCGAGAGGGTGACCGGTCGCGTCAGAATAGAGCCGGACCGCGCTTTTCGGCCTGACTCCCTTTAATTCCTGCTCGTAGATAAGCTCGAGGCCGCTTTTGCCGACCAGATCGTTAAAATGATATGTTTTTTTCCCCTCCCGGCTCAGGGTCTCATACTCTTCCACGGACGCGATCCTTCCCAGGTGCCCGGTTACCTGAGCGGCCAGGGGACGCTCACCGTAACGGGCGCGGACAGAAAGCGCCAGCACCCCCTTCAGCCCCAGGCGCGCGATCTCCGCTGAATCTTCTTCGCTGACTGAGTTGGGAAGGATGCAAGGCCCGCCCTTGAAGCAGGTCTCCAGAACTGCCGGATCCGTTTTTAAAATGGCGCCCAGGGCATTCGCAGCCGCGTTTTTATCTTCCACCAGCACCGGAAAAAGCACCACTCTTTTTTCCAGGGCCTCCCCGTGGAGCGGATTTAAATTCCGGTCCAGGATCCGCCCCCTGGGCACCTCTTCCAGCGAAACGGAGCGGCTGACCTGATCCAGCGCCATGCCGACAAATCGTTCGCCGTCCCGCACCTGGATGGTCCAGAGCTGGTAAATAATTAAACTAAAAGCAGCGGCAAAGAAATAAAAGACAAAAACCTGCCGCTTCCGCCGTAAAAAATCCACCGGCCCCGCCCTTCCCATAAAAAGGAATTTTTAAAAGCATGACCAGAAACCAGGCGAATTATTCAAGGTCAGGGGATCACAATTTTCCGCAACATGGCGTAGGGCGGCACAGGATACCGGAACGGCACCCGCAAGATTTGCCGGGGATGCGGGGCCGCTTCCCGCCGGTTCATATCCTCGTCGTAAATGGCCGTAATCTTCTGGTAAAAAGTCACGCCCGCCGGGGTCAGCACCTCTATTTCATCCCCGGAAGAAAAATGGTTGCGCTGCTCCACCGTCGCCAGCCCGGTTTCCCCGTCGTAGTCCCGCACAAAACCGACAAAGGAAGCGCGGCGCCGGTAAACTTCGCCGCCGTAATGCTGACCGGCCGCCTGCGGGTTGCCGTAAAAAAAACCGGTCGTGTATTCGCGGTGACTGACCTTGCCGATTTCCGCCAGCCAGGCGGGGTTGAACCGGTAGTCCCCCGGAGCGGCACAATAGGCGTCTATGGCCTCCCGGTACGCCTTGACCACGGATGCCACGTAATGCACACTTTTCATCCGGCCTTCAATCTTAAAACTGTCCAGCCCCGCCGCCGCCAGGGCCGGGATCTGTTCGATCAGGCAGAGGTCCCGCGAACTCAGGATGTACGCCCCTCTCCCGTCTTCTTCAAGGGGCAGGTAAACGCCCGCCCTCTTTTCTTCCGCCAGGGCGTAGCGCCAGCGGCAGGACTGGGCACAGTCGCCGCGGTTGGCATCCCTCCCGGTCAAGTAGCTGCTCAGAAGACAGCGGCCCGAATAGGCTATACACATGGCGCCGTGCACGAAAACTTCCAGTTCCACGTTTACCCGGGCGCGAATCGCCTGTATTTCGGGTAAAGAAAGCTCGCGCGCCAGAACAATTCGCGCCACGCCGCGCTCTCCCCAAAACCGGGCCGAGGCCCAATTGGTCGTGTTGGCCTGGGTGCTCAGGTGGACCGGCAGTCCGGGGCAGCGGGTCAGGATCAGGTCGATCACGCCCGGATCAGAGGCTATTACGCCGTCGGCGCCGCACCGCGCAACCGACTCGATGTGGGCGGGCAGAGCGTCCAAGTCTTCATTGCGGGCAAAAATATTAACCGTCACATAGACCCTTGCCCCGCGTTCATGGGCAAAGCGCACCCCCGCCGCCATCTCTCCTTCGTCAAAATTGCCGGCCCCCGCGCGCAGGCTAAAATGCCGCCCACCGAGGTAGACGGCATCCGCTCCGTACAGAACGGCGACTTTCAATTTCTCCAGATTACCCGCGGGGGCCAGAAGTTCAGGTTTTTTCACAGTTCCACCTTCCCTGTTTCCCTGCTCACTCTTGCTGGTACTTTTCCCGGTTGCGATTGTGTTCATCCAGGGTGGCGGCAAAGGCGTGGGTTCCGTCCGGCTTCGCCACGTAGTAGAGATCGTTTATTCGGGCCGGATTTACCGCCGCCAGGAGGGAGGACCGCCCCGGCATGGCGATCGGCCCGGGCGGCAGGCCGGTTACCCGGTACGTATTATAGGGAGAATCAACTTCCAGGTCCTTATAATAAATTCTTTCCCTGTGGCCGTTCAGCGCATATTGAACGGTGGCGTCAATCTGAAGGGGCATCGACAACCGCAGGCGATTGAAAATAACCCCCGCGATCAGCGGCCGCTCCCGGTCCATCCCGGCCTCACTTTCAATCATCGAGGCGATGGTCACAGCCTCGTGCACGGTCAACCCGGCCCGCGCGGCTTCTTCCGCATAATTCAGGTCGTTTAATTCTTTCTCGAAACGCCTGAGCATCAGGTCAACAACCGCATGTTCACCGCTCCCCCGGGTTACCTGGTACGTATCGGGATAAAGGTACCCCTCCAGGCGCCTGTTGCTGCCGGAGGGCCGCTCCCGGAGAAAAAAGTAGGGAAAATGATCGCCGGCCAGGGCCTGAAAAAATTTATCCCGGTCAACAAGAGCATTTTCAACCAGGAGGTCCGCCAGCCTTTCGACCGTAAATCCCTCCGGCACCGTGATCGTTTGCAGGGCAAGACGGCCGTCAACCAGTTCACGGAGAACTGCCGGCGTCGAAAGGATGGTTGAAATCCGGTATTCCCCGGCTTTAAGCAGCCCGTCCATCCCCTTGCAGCGCGCATAAACTCTGAAAGCAAGGGCGCTTTTGATCACTTCTCTCTGCTGCAGGATTTCAGCCGCCTGAGCGGCGGTCGCTTCCGGCGGAATGCGGACAATGACGTCCCTGGCCTGAGCGGGTTTCGAAACAGGGGATAACAGACTAAAAAAACCAATCAGGAGGATCACAAACAGACCAGCGGCTGCAAACAGCAGGGGGCGTGCGCCGGTGGCGCGCATTTCGGCTAAAGAATTCCCTTTGGATTTACCTTTGATCATACACACTCCAGGTACAGTTGCAAAATTTACGTGCCGGCGCCGGCAGCCGCGGGCACGACAGCGCCAGCCCCCGGCCGGACGCCGGAGACAGCCGAATCAGCGCTGTTTCTCCCGGCTGGAGGCGCTGCTGAACCCGGCTTGCCCGGTGTTTCCGCAGTACCGGGTGGCTTTGATGAACCAGCTGGAGCTGCAGGAGCGATTTGGGGCCCCACTTCTTTAGTTCCCACCGCAATCACCTTGTTGATCGGACTGTAATCGCTGGCAGGGAGGGGCTCCCGCTTCAGCACAACCCCGTCTTTCATAACCACTCGCACCGCCGCGGCCTGGTATCCCTTTGCGCCTTCCCGTTTTACGATCTCCTCCCCCTTGGGGAGGTTCGGGTCTGTTTCGTAAACCACCTGGGACTCAATCTCCCGGGTGACCCAGGAATCGATGACGACATCTTTTTTATCCCGGTCGTTGCCGTATATTTTTATGGTCAGGCTGCCATTGCCGACAACAGACTTGATATATAAATAGCTGTCCGTATTGTTGCGGAACATAAAATCAATGGCGTTATCGACAACGGTGGCATCGCGCCCAATGGGGACGTAACTGACCGGCAGGGAGTGGTTGACACGCTCTACCACCTCAAGATCAGCCAGGAGAACACTGTTGTAAAGAGTAGTGGACACCTGGCACACCCCACCCCCGATCCCGTCGACAAGTTCATTGTTGACAATTTCCGGCGCCGTCTTGTAACCCGCTTCCGTACTGCGCGGGCCGACCACACCGTTAAATGAAACTTCCCGGCCGGGCAGAACCAGCAATTCGTCCAGAGCGCGGGCGGCCACGCTGACATTGTAAGAACGGCCAACCTTGGACGGATCAAACCAGGTGGTAAAACCACCCAGCAGCTTATTTATTCCCATCGCCTGCATTGAAGCGGTGGAACGGGCCGGTTCCGTCCTGACGAGAGACAGAATAACTTCTCCGTTTTTACCGCTGGAAATGACGCCGGTAATGTCCGAGGCGAGTTTCTCTATATCTACGGACGTACCGTCCACCGCGGGCACAACCGTAACGCTTTCGTCCGAGTTTATATTAAACGCCGCGTCCCGCGGCTTCCAGGTAACTTTGGCGGTCAGCTCGTTCACCCGCTGGGTCAGCTTCTCCCGGTCGAACCCGACCACAAGGGCAACATTCAATCCCCCGGCTTTCAGGCTATTTCTTTCTTCCCAGCGGTGCAGGATGGACCCGCGCCTGCCGATGGAAAGGGCGGACTCCATCACTTTTTCTTCGTCCAGGCTCAAACCGGCCTCGCTGAGCAGAAGCGGCCAGCTGTCGTCTTTGTAGCGCAGCGCGATTCGCCTGCTCTTCAGGTCTTTTTCCAGACCGGCCAGCTTTTGCAGCCCCTCTTCTTTATCACTGCCTCCCAGATCCAAATCAGCGGCCCTGACCCCCGGCAAAACTCTTTCCGAAGATGTGGTGAAAAAGCCGGAACCGATGAATAAAAACAGAACAACCGCCGCGACCGCCGCAAGCAAAATCATCCGTTTGAAGCTGATCATGCAAAACACTCCCTGTAAGACTTCTCAATGGGCGCGTTCCCTCAGCAAATTTATGCCCTGACTGGTAAAACTTGACCTGGGATAAAGTAAAAGCCGGCCTCTGAGCAAGTCCCGACCAGCTTTTCTTTCTCTATGCGTCTTCTTCCTCGGAAAGCATCTCTTCCCAGATTGCTGCAACCTTTTCCCACTCTTCATCGTCTTCAATGTCGACTAAAAACTCGTTTTCCTCTTCATCCCGGGCAAATTTTAAAATAATGGCTTCTCCGCTCTCATCGTCGTCTTCAGACTCCGATTCGGCGCTTTCGTCCCCCTCCAGAACAGGAAGCAAAATGGCGTATTTTTCGCCTTCCACTTCGATCACATCGATGACCTCAAAGTCGTGTTCTTCTCCCTCTTCATCGACCAGCGTAATTACTTCCTCCGGCATGCCCACCGGCTTCACCTCACCCTTAAGATTATCGAACCAATTCTATACCAAAAGAAGACACGTGTCAAGGAACCCAAAACCCTAACTCTTCGAATGGAAATCAAGATAGCCCTGCAGGATCAGGGAGGCGGCCATCTTGTCGATGACCTTCCGGCGGCGGGCACGGCTCACATCCGCCTGAATCAGAAGCTTTTCGGCGGCCATGGTGGTCAGGCGCTCATCCCAGTATTTCACCGGCAGGTCAAGCAATCCAGCCAGCTTTTGGCCAAACATCCTCACTTTTTCGGCCTGCGGGCCCAAACTTCCGTCCATATTGCGCGGCAGCCCGATGACAATGGTTTCAACTTCGTTTTTTTCAGCGAGGTCTCTGACCCGCAGCAAATCCGCCTTGAGCGATTTCCCCCTCTCCAGCACCGCCAGGCCCTGGGCGATCAGGCCAGTCGGGTCGCTGACGGCCACGCCGATTCTTTTATCTCCAAAATCCAGCCCCATGATCCGCATAAAGACCATTTTACCCTTCTGTCCTGAAAATAAATTTTCATCAAGATAAGAAAACAACTTTTGCTATTTTTATGCTGAATGATGACCAAATTGTCATGGTTGTTAAAGATTAAATAATTTTTATGCAGAAATCAGGGCAGGCGGCGCTGCAATAACCGCAGAGGCGGCACTTTGATGGATCGACATGAGCTTTCCCCCCGGCAATGGCGAGTGCCCCGGCGGCGCATCTGCCGGCGCACTCGCCGCAGCCCCGGCACCAGTCATCAATATGCAGCCGGCGCGGCTGCCTCCGCACCTGCGCCCTGAGACGGGCGGGAACAGGCTGGCCGGCAAACAGCCGGGTGTTGAAATGAACCTCTGCCACTGAACTCATCCCCACCGCCACAGACGCTACTTCCTCAACCGAAAGCACGAAACGAAAGGCCTCTTCGGCCCGGTCCAGCAAATTGCCGCCGCCCAGCGCCTTCATCGCGTAAATGCCCTTGCCGGCCGACGCGGCCGTCCGGATCGCGGCGAGCATTTCGGCCGCCGTGCCCCCCTGAATGCCCAGCCCGGCCATGTTGTAAAGAGGATGAATCACGTCAAATTCCGGAATGCCTGCCGCCGCCAGCACCCCGGCCACACTGTGGGTGGATATCCCGATCGCGCGCACCAGGCCGCTTTCCTTCGCCTGCAGCAAATATCGCACGGCATCCCAGTGCCCCTCAATGGTAAGGAGAGACTCCTGCTCGTGCAGCATAAAAATATCTATGCATTCCCTGTTCAACGCGGTCAAAGCCGTCTCCACGCTTTTTTGCATATCCTGATACGTGTAGGCGTAACACTTCGATCCGATCAAGACCTCCTGCGCGACGCCCTGCAGCGCCTCCCGGATGACCGGGTACGTCCCGTAAAGCTCGGCTGTGTCGATAAAGTTTACCCCTGCTTCAATGGCGCTCCGGATGACTCCGGCTCCTTCCTTCACCGTCAGGTTAGCCTGCAGGGGACCGACGGTCAGGGCGCCGAAACAGAGCCTCGACACGGCAAAACCAGTTTTCCCCAAAAGCCGGTACTGCAAATTCCCCCCCACACCTCCGGACAACCGCCGATTAAATGCAGAAACGATCTGAATGAAACTATTTCTTTTCCAGGTAGCTCCTGACCAGCTCTTCCAGCAGATCATCCCGCTCCAATCGCCTGATCAGGCTGCGGGCATTGCCGTGGCTGGTAATGTAAGCCGGGTCTCCCGAGAGGAGATAGCCGACAAGCTGGTTGATCGGATTATAGCCCTTTTCTTCCAGGGCGGCATAAACATTTAAGAGGATTTCCCTGGCCTGGTTTTCGTCTTCGGTCCGCACCTTAAACAGCATGGTATGATCCGGAACATCCGCGGACATGGCGCCAGCCCCCTTTCCCAAAATATAGCCGCTATCGCTTAGCATATTCGCCAGGAGACGCCCCATTTCCTCTCTTCTAAAAAGCCCTCTGTAAAAATGATTTACCAAAGACCACGAATATAAACATGAAGAAAGTTTAAGCGATAAAAGATGCCCTGATCAATTGATCAGGGCATCTTTTATCGCCTGAGGTTTTGCAGTCTCTCTTCCGGACTGATGATATTTGTGATCCGCACGCCGAAGTTTTCATTGACGACCACCACTTCGCCCAAAGCCACAAGGACGCCGTTCACCAGCACTTCCACCGGCTCGTCCACCAGGCTCTGCAGCTCAACCACAGCGCCGGGCGTCAGTCCCAGGATATCTTTAATCGGCCACCTGGTCCGCCCCAGGAGAACAGTTACTTTCAACGGGATGTCGAGGATAAGATCCAGACGTCCCTGGTCGGGAGCGGGGGGAGCAGCCCCGGACCTGAACGCCGCAGACGTCCCGTTGCCGCCGGTTACGGTACGGGCAAGCCCTCCGGTGGCAAACGATCCGTGCGGCCCCACCGCTGTTTCAAGCGGCATGGCCGGCTCCGGCCCGGATACGGACCCTTCCATATTGTCCGGCAGGTCCCGGGCGGGCGGCTCTTCCTGAGCAGGCAGATGTCCCTCCCCGCCCGCCTCAGACAACTGGCCGAGGATTAAACTCGCTTCCTCTCTGGCGGTATCGATACCCATGACCTGCATGAGCTGGGTGTCGAGAATGCTCCCGACGGTCATTTTAAACCAAACAACCACCACCGCATCGTGGTCCATTTCCAGGGGTTTTGGCTCATCAGCGCTGTTATAGATTTGTATTTCGGGGGGGGAGATATTCACCGTCCGGCTGAACATCGCGGCCATGGCGGTGGAGGCCGACCCGATCATCTGGTTCATCGCTTCGGAAGCCGCGCTGAGGCTGAACTCGTCAAGTTCCCCGGTTGTGTTCGCGCCGTCGCCTCCCATCATCAAGTCGGCCAGGATGGCGGCGTCCTGTAATTTCATCATTAAAAGGTTGTACCCGGAAATCCCCTCGATAAACCGCACGTGGATGGTCATATGGGGAGTGGCAAAACTCCTGAAAAGATCTCCCATGGTGGTGACAGTCACCCTGGGACTGGTGATGTTCACCGGTTGGTTGAGCAGCACGGACAGGGTGGTTGCCGACGAGCCCATGCAGATGTTGCCGACCTCCCCCAGAGCGTCCTTTTCTTCGTCCGTTAACACCTCCGGCTCCACTCCGGGCGGTTCCTCCCCGGAAGATTCCGCGCCATCCGCCGCTTCTTGGGACTGTTCCGCCAAAGGCACCCCCGCCTCCCCCGGCCGATCTGGTTCAAAAACCTGAGCACTTAATAGAGCGTCTATTTCTTCCTGTTGCAGGAGCTTTTTAGACATCTTTTTGGTCCTCCGTCACCATCGCCGTGATTTGTGCCGCAAGCTTGTTCCCCAGCGTGCCGGCCTGGACTTTGTACTTTAAACATTCTCCGATAAACAGATCCATATCCTGGTCCACCTTCCTGTCCAGGACCAAAACATCGCCTTCCTGCAGATGTAAAAAATCGTTGACTGTTACCCGCGACTGCCCGGCCAGAACCGCCAGTTCCACCTGGGGAAAACCGAGCCATTGCCGCAGCCTTTTCACCTCCTGGTCGTCGATTGCCGCAGCCTGCGGTCCGAAACGCCTGTGATAAGCCAGATGAGAGACCACCGGGTCCAGCAAGGGAAAGGGCAGACACAGGTTTAAGAACCCTTTGGTCGAGTCACCCACCTGAGTCGTCATGGTCACCAGGGCCATAATTTCATTAAAAGAGAAAATTTGATGCAGGTGGGGGTTTGTTTCAACCGATTCAATAGCCGGCGCCACCTGTACAATGTCTTTCCAGGCCAGGGCCAGGTTGTCCAGGACCTTTATCGAGAGCTTGCGGGCTACCGAAAGTTCAATATCCGTCAACTCCCGGACGGGCCCCGGCGCTTCACCGTTCCCGCCGAAGAAAAGCTCGATCATCGGGAAAAGGAACAGCGGGTCAAACTGGATCAAAGCCGTACCCTTTAAAGGTTCCAGTGTGAAAATCGTCAATACGGTCGGGCTGGGTATCGAGCGGATGAAATCCTCGTAAGTCAACTGGTCGACAGACGCGACCTCAATCTGGACGTTGTTCCGCAGGTAACCGGTTAAAAAGCTTGACAAAAGCCGCGCAAAAACACCGTGCAGCACCTGCAGCGTGCGCAGCTGGTCCTTGGAAAATTTATTCGGACGCCGGAAGTCGTAACGCTTGTAATCCATCTGCTTTTGGGCATCCTTGAGTTCTTCGATTTCAACTTCACCGCTGGTCAACGCATCCAGCAAGGCGTCTATTTCGTTCTGGGAAAGGACTTCCATAATTTAATCAATCCCCGCTCATTAAGATATATTGAAACAACAGTCATTCCGGGTTGTTTTTCCCGGCGGCGCCGGGATGGAGACACGTGAGACACCGGATTCGACCCGCGAGGAATGCCGGGATTGCAAGACCTCCGGCTACTGTTGGCCGGCTCTGGTCAGGACCCTTTCAATGGCTTGCAGGATCCGGTCCTGCTGGAACGGCTTGACGACAAAATCTTTCGCCCCCGCCTGAATGGCTTCCATCACCATGGCCTGCTGGCCCATAGCGCTGCACATGATAATGCTCGCGTCCGGGTCGATGCCGCGAATGGCCTTCACCCCTTCAATGCCGTTCATCTCCGGCATGGTGATGTCCATGGTCACCAGGTCGGGTTTGTGCTGCTTGTATAATTCCACCGCAACCCGCCCGTTCTCTGCTTCACCGATGACTTCGTAACCATTTTTCGTGATGATGTTCTTGATCATCATCCTCATAAATGCCGCATCGTCCACAATCAGGATCCGCTTACCCAAGGTTGTTCTACCTCCCGTATCTTCCTTATGATCCAGCGGGCAGGCCCAGCGCTTCAAAGAGCCTGCCCACAGCTCCTGTTTCCGGCAGCAGGAAAAAGTGACCTTTGATTTGGTCCTGTTCCTGTTCCTGTTCCTGTTCCTGGAAAAAAACCGTTTCAATCACCAGCACCCGGTCATCCCAGCAACCACTCGCGATCAGGGAAGAGCTCAAAATGGCCCCCATCATGTCGAAAGCAAACATCGGCACGGAGGAGTTCATGGTTAAACCGGTCATCCCCGCGATCGCATTCATAAATGAGCCGGCCAGGACATTGCCCACCTCCATCACGGCCGACTCGGCCAGAGCGTCCATCGCCACGGTGGAGCCGGCCTCCTGTCCCATCAACATGTCCACGATCCGGTAAGTGCTTTGCTCTGTAAAAATAAACATTACCGTAGCGGGAACGTCCCCCTCAACGCCGAGGTTTACACAGGAAACCACTTCTTCCAGCCCGCCCAGCAGGGGAAGAACCTGTTCCAGTTCAAGAAAGCAGGCTTTCGGCACGGACATGTCCACCTTTTTATTCAACAACCCGGCAAAGGCGGTGGCGGCGTTGCCCAGACCGATATTGCCGATCTCCTGCAGAGCATCTATATGGATGTCCGACATTTCCCCGCGATCAGTCATCTTTCATCCCTCTCCAGAATATTAATTGTTTTTACGGTAAAAACAATTGGCCAGCTTTTGAAACCCCAATCCATGGTAGTTGAAAATCATCTCGCTGGCGCCGGTAAAAAGCACGCCGCCGGGACTCAAGGCCCTGTAAAACTTGCTGTTCAACTTCTCCTGCGCTTCTCTGGTAAAATATATGATTACATTCCGGCAGGTGATCAGGTCGTAGCCCTGGCCGAAAGGCTCCAGCAGCAGGTCATGCTGCCGGAAGGAAACCATTTTCTTGATATTATCATTCAGACTGTAAAAACCGCCTTCCCGCTTGAAATATCTCAACTGGCGCGGACCGCTCACGTTTCGCACCTGGTCCGGGTGGTAGCATCCCCGCGCCGCCGCCTGAAGGATGTTCCGGTCGATGTCGCTGCCTTCGATGCGGTGTCGGCGGCCGGGGGTTGATTCATTCAGGATGATGGCCATGGAATAAGGTTCCGACCCGTTGGAACAGGCCGCACTCCAGACTTTCAGGCTTTTTTTACCCCCCATGAGAACGGGAAATACTTTTTCCTCCAGGAAGTTGAACATGGACTTATCCCTGAAAAACTCGGATACATTGATGGTCAGGGTATCCAGGAATTCCAGGTAAGCTTTGCGGTCGGCGGCCAGCAGTTTAAAGAAACCGGCGTAATCGTCCGCCTTCACTTTTTGTTTGACCATCAGGCTGTCCAGACGGCGCTTCAACTGGTTTTCTTTATACGCGTTCAAATCCAGGTTGAAGTGGACACGAACTTTTTCTTTAAAAATTGAAAAGTCCATTAAATCACCTTTACCTGAGCGCCCACCGTCCGGATCAGGACCCCGCCGCTGACAGTATCCAGGATCATGGTCCGGCCCCGGTTGCCACCCACTTCTTCCGCCAATATTTTAATCCGGAGGCTTCTTAAAACCTGCCTGGCCATAGCCGTGTTTCGTTCACCGATGTTGAGCAAAAACTTTTCATTCAAACCGGAAAACATCTGGGCCCCACCGGCCAACTTGGCCTGGAGGTTGTTGGTCCTGCCCCCGTTGCGCCTGATCTCCGACACCAGAAGAGGTATCCCCAGGTCGGCAAACTTGGCCGGTTTTGTTACATTGCTGAACTGGGTGCTGTCAGGAAGCATGATATGCAACAACCCACCCACCCCGGTTGCCGGATCGAAAAGGGCAACCCCGACACATGAACCAAGACCCAGGGTAATCAAGCGTCCGGGCCGCCCGGCAACTTTCAGCTCGGCGATGCCCACCTGGAACTCGGTAACGGGTGCGGCCTGACTTGCCGCCGCTCCCCGTACCGGTGAAAACTGCATTCAGATCACCTTACTTCCGCAGATTATTGGCCATACCCCACATTTCATCCACCGTGCGCACGGTGCGGGCGTTGAATCCGTAGGCGCGCTGGGCTTCAATCAGGCTGGCCAGCTCCTCCGCCAGGTCGACGTTGGCCGTTTCCAGGCATCCCTGCCCGACCGCGCCAAACCCCTCGCCGCCGGGACTTCCTGGCACAGCGGCCCCGTCGAACGAAAAGAGGTTTTCCCCGGCCGCCGTGAGTCCGGCCGCGCCGTTGAATTTATAAAGCTGGATCTCCCCCGCTTCGGCAACCGTCCCGTTTTCCTCCGATTTTACTGTCCCGTCAGGCGATACGGCAAACTTGTCCGACCCCGGCGCCAGTCTTATTCCCTCCAGCACATAGCCGGATGAAGTCACCAAATTGCCGTCCCGGTCCGGGGTGAAACTGCCGTCGCGAGTGTAACGCTCTTCACCCCCGCCGGCCCCGATTACCTTGAAGAAGCCTTCTCCCAGGACGGCCAGGTCCATGGGCCGCCCGGTTTCAACGATACCGCCGGGCTTTAAATTCCTAACCACATCCGCAACCCTGACGCCGCTTCCCACTGCGGCGCCGGCGCCGGCCACCGGAACGCCGTAATCCGCCACTTTCTGACTGACCAGTTCGGAAAAGTCGACCCGGCTTTTTTTAAAAGCCGTGGTGTTGATGTTGGCCAGGTTATTGGCCAGGGTATCCACTCTCAATTGCTGGGCGTTCAAACCGGAGCCGCCGCTGTTAAGAGCCCTCAGCATATTGTTCACCTCTTATAGACATTTTCTACCTGAGACTGCCCACCTGGTTTACCGCCTTTGCCAGCAGTTCGTCGTGGGACAGGATCAACCGCTGATTTGCTTCGTAGGTACGCATCATAGACACCAGACCGACCATCTCGTCAACGGCATTCACGTTGGCTCTTTCCAGAAAACCCTGGCTGACGGTGGTCGCTTCAGCCTGCCTGCCCGCGCCCCGGTCGTCAACGAAGATACCGCCGCCCTCTTTGCGCAGGGCGCCGGCGTCGTCGAATTCAACCAGCCGCAGCCTGTCCACCCCGGCGCCGCCGGCCTCGATTGTCCCGTCCGGGGCCACCTTGAACTCGTCGCCATTTACCCTGATGAAGCCGGCGTCACCCAGGACCCGGTACCCGCCGCTTGCGGTCAGGTAGCCATCTCCATCCACCTTGAACGCCCCGTTGCGGGTGTAACGGACCCCTCCGGAATCCCCCCCCGCCGGCGCGCCCACCGCAAAAAAACCGGGCCCTTTGATCATTACATCGGTAGGATTTCCAGTTTCCTGAACCGCCCCGGGAGTATAGTCGGTAGATATCCCCGCCACCAGGGCTCCTGTCCCCATAGCTCCAATCTTTCTGGCAGCGCCGGCGGCCTGGGAACCTCTTTTTAGCTGTGGCCCGCCCTGCTGAATTAAAAGCATTTCGGGAAAGCTTTTAAACAGGATGTCTTCCTTTTTATAACCCGGGGTGGAGGCGTTGGCCAAATTGTTGGATACGCTTTCAACCTTTGCCTGCTGGACATCCATGCCCGCAGTGGAAATGTACAGCCCTCTGATCACTTTTTCCCCCTCCTTCTTTACCGCGGCGTGCTGTCCATGCCGCCAATGTTTCCTGCCGGGCGAGTATTGCCCGGCCTTTAAGTCCTTCCTCCGACGGCCGACGTCCGATGTCCGACGACTTTTTCAGCCTGTTCCAACTTGCTCCTGAGCCTGCTTAAAGCTCTGGTATGGAGCTGGCAAACCCTCGATTCCGAAACCGTCAGAACTCTGCCTATTTCCTTTAATGTCAAGCCTTCCTGATAATACAGCGACAGCACCGTCCGGTCTTTTTCCGGAAGTTCGCCGACAGCTTGCGCCAGCAGCCTCATGTTTTCTTCCCCCTCAATAATATCCAGGGGGTCGGGACTCGCCGGATCCTGAATCATATCCCCCCGGCGCACCGTCTCACCATCGGCAATCGTCACCGTTTCATCAAGGGATGACAGGGAAAGAAGGTTGGCCTGCCCGGCAATCTTGTGCAGTTCGGTTACCGTTATCCCCATCGCCCCGGCCAGAGCCTCGTTCGCGACACTCTCTCCCAGTTCCTTTTGCAGCCTTTCCCTGGTAGCATTCAGATGTTTTATCTTCTGCCATACCGTCCGGGGAATCCAGTTCTGCTTTCTGATTTCATCGATCATCGCGCCGCGGACCCTGCTGTACGCGTAGGCATTGAAGCCGGCTCCCAGATCGGGGTCATATTTTTCCACCGCTTCCAGAAGGCCGAAGACCCCATAACTTTCCAGCTCCTCCTGGTCAATAAAGGGGGGCAGTTTTACCGCCAGCCGCCCGGCAAGGTACTTCACCAGGGGCAGGTGGTCCAGCACCAGTTCATGTTTCAGCTTCTCATCCCTGGAACGGCGGTATTCCCGCCAGAGCTCTCCGGTAACGACCATTTCATAGCCCCCTCCAGCCAGACAGGCGACCGTTTTTGATGTCATCTGAGCCGCCTTTGTTCAGACATTTTCATGAACATGTAACGGACAATTAAATCCTGTTGCCTGCGGCTTATATTCTCAAACTGAAGGGCGGTCTGATATAGTCCGGCATTTTCGGCGGGCCATGTCCTCACCACCCTGCCCGTCACCTCTATTTCCTCAGGGTCAGTCTTAAAGGGGATTTTGAACCTGAGCATCAACCTGGTATCAACCGCGTAATTTTCTTTAAGTGAAAGCCTTATTCCGCCGCCGCTCAGATCAAGGCTGTCGCATTTGGAAAAAACAGGCCGTTGACCGGCATCCGGGACCCCGGCGTAAGATACTTCAAAAACCGCGGGGATCCTGGCAAACTCCCTCAGCTGGACACGCTTGTATTCTTTCGGCAGGGCCAGCTCATACAGTTGAATTTTATCGTGGCGCCACCCCACCATCACCGTTTCAAACTCCACTCGCGACATATCCGTAACCAATGATATTTTTACGGCGTCTCCCATGTTCAAAACCAGCGGGACCGGGCCATGGATGGGAATCGAAATACAAAAAGTATTGTCGTCAATGTCCTGCACGCTGGAAACATACCATTCTTCCTCGCCGCCGGCCCGTGTTACCATTATTTTCCGGTTGATTTGAATCCCGTGCTGCTCCATCAATGCCAACCCTCCCTAACCGAACAGAGCAATCAGCTTGCCCCAGAAACCTTCGTTGGGAGCAGGACGCGCGCCTTCCGCAAGGAACCCGGCGATCCCGGCCACGCTCCGTGAGGCCGGCGAATCGGCGCTGGTTAAGAAGAATGGCTGCTGGCTTTTGATCGCCCGGGAAACCGACCTGTCTTCCGGGATCCAGCCCAGGCTGTTTAATTTTATCTCCAGGAAGCGGTCGGCGACGGCCTGCATCCTTCCCAGCGTGCGCACGGCCTCCCGTCTGTCGGCCGCGCGGTTGACCACCAGGTGCACCTCGGAATGCACCTTGAAATTAGACAGGATTTTAATCAGGGCATAGGCGTCGGTCAGCGACGTGGGTTCAGGAGTGAACACAACGACAACCTCCCCGGCCGCCGCCGCGAAACCAAGCACATTCTTGTTAATACCCGCTCCGGTGTCGATCAGGATGAAGTCGTCCCCGCCGCTGAAGTGATCCAGCATGCTTAAAAGTCTTTGCCGCCGGGCGTGGTCCAGGTTGGCCATTTCCAGGAAGCCGGACCCGCCGGAAATAACGTTTACCCCAAAAGGTCCCCGCACTGTGATTTCATCAAGGGTCTTGTCTCCGTAAAGCACCTCATAGAGGCTGAACGGGGGAACCAGCCCCAGCATTATCTCAACATTGGCCATCCCGAGGTCGGCGTCAAAGAGAGTGACCCGGCGGCCCATTTTAGCCAGGCAGAGGGCTAAATTAACCGAAAGGCTGGTTTTGCCCACCCCGCCCTTGCCGCTGGCCACGGCGATAACCCTGGGCCCCGGAGGGGCCTGTTCTTTTTTTACAACGGTTATCCGGTGTACCGGACCTTTTCTAGTCGGCCATAAGCTCATCCGGGTCAACTCCCCTGAACAATAATTTCGCTATTTTTTTGGGCCCGGCCGCACTGATATCGTCGGGCACCCCCTGGCCGTCGGCCAGGTAGGCCACGGGCACGCCCAAGGCGCAAACCAGGTTCAGGATGGAACCGTGGGTTTCAGTTTCATCAAGCTTGGTAAAAATTAATTCGGAGTAGTTTATTTTTCTAAATTCCCGGGCTGTTTGGAAAAGATCCCTGTTTTTGGTCGCCGCACTCAGCACCAGGAAGATATCCCGCGGCTCTTCCAGCACGTCCAGGAAACTCTTCAGCTCCAGCACCTGCCCGGCATTCCGCGCCGAACGCCCGGCGGTATCGATCAACACGTAATCTTTGTCGGAGTGGCTTTCCAGCGTCCGGGCCAGTTCGGCCGGTGTCATCACCACTTCCAACGGAACGCCCAGAAAATCTCCATAGGCCTGAAGCTGCTCCGCGACTCCGATCCGGTAAGTGTGAACCGTCACCAGGGCGATCTTCTTCTGATCGTACAGGCTGAACCTCGTAGCCAGCTTTGCCAGCGTGGTCGTCTTCCCCACCCCGGCAGGGCCTACGAAAGCAAGCACTCTGGCGCGTTCCACGGAACGGCGGGCAGGCTCCAGGAGATCCAGCACCTGCTTGAAAAGATTTAGATAAACTTGCTGGCTCCAGCCGCCGGCCGGATCCTGATCCTGGTCGAGCGCAGCAGACAAGAGCCGCTCGACGATGTCTTCCTGCACGTCCATTTCCAGGAGCGTTTTTCGCCACCTGAGCACATAGTCGTCATTCAAACCGGCCTGGAACTGTTTGCCGAGCATCACTTCAAAGAGACACCTCGCTTCTTCCCCCCGCCGGCCGGCCATGCCCTGATCGGTCGACGTTCCGGCCGGCCGTCCGGCGGCAAATTCTCCTTTTCCTTTTGGAGACGAAAGGTCCGGACCGGAACCGCCTCCTTTACTCCCCGCAGCGGTGAGGTAAAAGCTCCTGGTCCGGGGGTGGTCCGCCTGCATTACAGAAGGGAGGGCCAGGCCCCCTCCCGGTCCGATCCGGCTTTCCGCCCCGGCTCCGGCCCCCACCACCATCTGAGCCGGCAGGCAATCTACGCTTAAATTAACTTCAGGGTTCTCGTCCAGCGCCGCCGTCACTTCCAAGAGGCGGGGCGAGAAAAGGCCGGCCAGACCTTTGGCCGGCACCTTGTAGCTGCCGACAATCACCGCGTCCGGTCCCAGATCCTGCTTGATCAGCCGGATGGCCTCCTGCATTTCCCTTACCAAATAGCGTTTAACTTTCAATCCAGCATCACCGTCCCAACAGCCTCAACTTCGATACCCGGCGCGATCTCGTTCAGAGAAAGCACCGCCAGATTTGGTAGAAATCTCTCCGTCAACCGCCTGAAAGGCAGTCTGGCCCTGGAGGAACAGAGGACGACCGGCGGGAGACCACGCAGGGTGAGTTTTTCAACCGACTCCTTCAACTTATCTAAAATTTTCCTGGCAACCTGAGGCTCCAGGACAGGGTAAGCGCCCAATTGCGTCTGCTCGGTGGAATCGGCGACGGCCTGTTCCAATTTCGGGTGCAGGGTGACCACCGAAATTTTTGAACCGGCGCCGGCATACTGGCGGCATACCGTCCTGGCAAGAGCCTGCCGGGCGTATTCCGTGAGGTAGTCGGTGTCCTTGCTCACCCTGGCCCCGTCGGCCAGGGCTTCCAGGATGCTGGCCAGATCTCTGATCGGCACTCTCTCCTTGAGCAGGTTTTGTAAAATCTTCTGTGTTTCGCCCATGGTCAACAGATCGGGCACCAGTTCCTCCACCACCACCGGGTTCTTTTCTTTCACCACATCCAGCAATTCCCTGACTTCCTGCCTCCCTAAAAGCTCATGAGCGTGCCGCTTGATCACTTCTGTAAGGTGGGTTACCAGCACCGTGGAGCAATCCACCACGGTAAACCAGGCCAGTTCCACCTGATCACGCTCCCCGGCGGCAACCCACCAGGCCGGCAGCCCGAACGTGGGCTCGGTGGTCGGAATACCTTTAACGGCCATCTCCTGACCCAACGGGTCCATGGCCAGGAGGTGGCCCGGCATCAGCTCGCCGGCGGCAATCTCGACGCCGCGCAGCTTAAAGGAATAAGCATTGGGGTCGAGTTGGAGATTATCCCGGATCCGGATCGGCCGGACGTAAATCCCCATTTCCCCGGCGCACTGCCGCCTGACGGCCGCCAGGCGATGCAGCAGGTCACCCCCCTGCCCATCGTCGGTCAAGGGGATCAGGTTGTAGCCGATCTCAATCTCAAGTGTCTCCACCTGAAAGTAATTGAAGACATTTTCCGGCTCTCTCCTCTGCTCCTGGGCCTGGCTGACGGCAGCCCGCTCCTGCTTGATCGCCGCCTTTTTCCCGTCTTCCTGAATCATGGTGTAGGCCATAAACCCGATGACGCCGGCCAGGGTAAGGAACAGCAAGTTGGGCATGGCCGGGATCAGGCCGAGGATAAAAAGAATACCGGCCGCCAGCATCAGCACCTTGGGAAAGTTTGTAAACTGACTGAAGAGATCCTTGCCTAAACTGGCATCGGAAGTGGCCCTGGTCACCAGAATACCGGTGGCGGTTGAAATCAGCAGCGCCGGCACCTGGGTGACCAGACCGTCCCCAATGGACAGGAGGGTATAGGTTTTTACCGCCTGGATCAGGGGCATGTGCTTTTGGGCCACCCCGATTACAAAGCCGCCCAGGATATTGATCATGATGATCACGATGCCGGCTATGGCGTCGCCCCGGACAAACTTGCTGGCGCCGTCCATGGATCCAAAAAAATCGGCCTCCCGCTGCAGGCGCTTCCGCCGGTCGCGGGCCTCGGTCTCATTAATCAAACCGGCGTTAAATTCCGCGTCGATACTCATCTGCTTGCCGGGCATGGCGTCCAGAGTGAACCTGGCGGTAACCTCCGCCACCCTGCCGGCGCCGTTGGTGATGACCACGAACTGGATTATTGTGATGATAATGAACACGATCATTCCGACCACATAGTCTCCGCCCACCACAAATTCACCAAAGGCCGCGATCACCTTTCCGGCCGCAGCGTCACTCAGAATCAGCCGGGTGGACGAGATGTTCAGGGCCAGCCGGTAGAGGGTGGTCACCAGCAGGAGCGTCGGAAATACCGAAAACTGAAGGGGCTCGACGGTAAACATGGTAATTAAAAGAATCACGAGGCCCAGAGTTATGCTCAGGGTAAGCAAAATATCCAAAAACCAGGGACTCAGGGGAATGATGATCAGGAGGACGATGCCGATAATCAGCCCCGCGATAATCAAGTCGCCGCTTTTTTTAAAATAGGCGCCGGCCGCGGCGGGCAGGGGAGCGGGAAAAGCCATAACAACAGACCTCCATTCACATCTCACTTCTCAATAAGATCGATAGGTTTCTCTTGCCTTGAGCCGGTACACCAGCGCCAGGATCTGCGCCACCGCCTGATAGATTTCGAGCGGGATTTCCTGGTCCACGTCGACGTTCTGATAAAGAAAACGCGCCACTTCTTTGTTTTCCAGCACCGGCACACCGTTTTCCCGAGCGATTTCCCTGATCCGCCCGGCCATCCGGCCGGCGCCTTTGGCCACCAACCTGGGGGCGGACATCTCCCCCTGCCGGTACAGCAAGGCCACGGCCAGGCGGGTCGGGTTGGTGATCACCACCGTGGCCCGGGGAACCTCGGCGGCAATCTGATGCATGGACATATTGCGGCGCATCTCCCGCTGCCTGGACTTAAGCAGCGGGTCGCCTTCGGTCTGCCTGAATTCTTCCTTCAACTCCTGTTTGCTCATCATTATACTTCTCTTGTAATCATGGCGCTGGTACATATAATCCAGCAGCGACAGGGCAAGATAGGCCAGCGCCCCCCACCAGGCCACTTTTATAACGAAAGCGACGATGGCCTGGTAAATCCCCCCGGGGGAGCGGTTGAACACAAGCAACAGTTCCCCCAGATTGGACTTGATCAAATAATAGGTAACGCCGCCGATAATTAAAAACTTCAAAACCGACTTGACCAGTTCAACCATGCTGCGCCTGGAGAACATGCGCTGCAGGCCGGACAGCGGGTTCAGCGCCGTCCCCTTCGGCTTTAAAACTTCGGTGGAAAACAGGAAGCCCACCTGGGCCAGGTTGGAGACCAGGCCCACCAGTAAAGCCACACCGAAGAAAGGAGCCAGCAGTTTCATAAAAAACAGCGCCGCTTCGTTTAAAACCAGTACCGGGCTTTTACTTAAAGTGTGTACGTGGGCTACCTGGCTGAAATACCAGGCCAGGTAGCGCTGCAGATCCAGGAAAAACTGATCTTTGACGGCGTACAGCAGCGCCACCATGGCCAGCAGGCCCAAAGCGCCGGTCAGATCGGCGCTCCGGGCCACCTGCCCTTTGCGCCGCGCCTCCTGGAGCCGCCGCGGCGTCGCCTGCTCTGTTTTCTCCTGCGCTTGACCGGCCATCTATACCAACACTCTCATTAATGAATGCAGATCGCTTTCAATCAGATCTAAAAGTACGCGCAGGACGTTCCCCAGGAGCGGGATCAAAAAACTCAAGGTCAAAAGCCCGGCCGCAATTTTGATCGGAAAACCGGTTAAAAAGACATTGATCTGCGGCACGGTCCGGGCCAAAAAGCCCAGAGCCAGGTCGGAGACCAGCAGCACGGCCAGAACCGGCGCGCCGACCTGAAGGGCGATGGTGAACGCCCCGGAAAATATCTTCAAAAGGACGGGAGCGGCGCTGCCGCTAAAAGACGCCGCGCTGAGGGGCACGAGCTCGTAGCTTTTAGCCAGGGCCATAATCAGGGTGTGATGCCCGTCCATCAGCAGGAAAAACAGCAGCGACAGCAGGTACAGGAACTGGGCCAGCAGCGTGCTCTGAGCCCCGTTCATGGGGTCCATCAAAAACGCCATTGAATAGCCGATCTGGAAGTCGATAAACTGCCCGGCCATCCTGATGCTGTTGAGCAGCATTGTAACAGCGGCGCCCAGGAGCAAGCCCACGCCGGTCTCGCTGATCGCCGCCAGCCCGTAACCCCAGGCGCCTCCGGGCAGAGGCGCCTTTAATTCCAGCACCGGAAAGATCACCACCGCCAGGGCCAGGGAAAACCCCGCCTTGAGCAGCGGAGGCACGCCCTTGACAGCGAACAGCGGGCCGGACAGCATGAAGGCCGCGGCCCTTAAAAACACCAAAAAGAAGGCGGCAACCTGGCCTAAATCGGGCAAAATTCAGTCCTCCGTCAGCGAATCACGCTTGGAATCTGGGCAAAGAGGTTGGCTGTAAAGGCAATCGCGCTGTTCAAAAGCCACGCGCCAAGCAGCAGCAACACCACAAACACACCGGCGATCTTCGGGACCATGCTTAACATCTGGTCCTGGATCTGGGTGGTGGCCTGCAGAACACTGATCAGCAGGCCGATTAACAACGCGGCGACCATGGCCGGCCCGGCAAGGAGCAGGACCATGAAAAGGGCTTCGCGGGCCAGGTGAATCACAAAAGTCTGGGTCAAGCCTCTCCCTCCCCTACCTGAAGCTTTCGACCAGGGACTTAACCACCAGGAACCAGCCGTCCACCATTACAAAAAGGAGCAGTTTAAAAGGAAGCGCGATCATCACCGGCGGAAGCATGAACATGCCCATGGACATCAGGATGCTGGCCACCACCATGTCGATAACCAGAAAGGGCACAAAAATTATAAATCCTATTTCAAAAGCAGTTTTAAGCTCACTGATAATAAATGAAGGGATGATCACATGCAGGGGCACGTCTTCAGGCTCGTCCGGCTTTTCCATTTTAGCCAGGTTAATAAACAGCCCCAGGTCTTTTTCCCTGGTCTGCCGCAGCATGAAGTCCCGTAACGGCTTTGCCCCCAGTTCCTGCGCCTCCTGCTGGCTGATCTGGTTTTGCAAATACGGTTGAATGGCCTGTTCGTTTATCTGCTTGTAAGCAGGCGCCATAATAAAAACGGTCAGGAAGAGCGCCAGCCCCACGATAATCTGGTTGCTGGGCGCCATCTGCGTCCCCAGGGCAGAGCGCAGCAACGACAGCACGATAATAATCCTGGTGAAAGAAGTCATCATGATCAGGAAAGCGGGCGCCAGAGACAAAAGCGTCAGCAGCACCAGGAGCTTGACGCCGTCCACCACCTGATCGGGGCTGCCGGAGGGCCGGATACTCAGGTCAAGGGCGGGCAGGGGCGCCGCGGCAGCCGACCGGGTTAATATGAACAACACGGCCCCTGTCAACAAAACAAGCGGAAAATTAAGCCTCAACTCTTCTTTTCACCCTTTTCACCTGTACGCGTTCCGGCAGTCACCTTTGCCGTTAAGAACTCTTTCGCCCGCGCGGCCACAGCGGCCAACTTTTTCAGCAACAGCCCGCACCCCGCCGGGAGAACCGATAGCCGCCCCGCTTCAACGGCTCCTCCGGATCTCTGAAGCCGGTCATATTCTTCAATGGTCCGCGGGGTCAAATCCACAATGCCGCCGGCTTTTAATTCCTCATGGTCAGGCAGTTCGCCCAGATCTTTGACCAGGCTGATTGAACTGTCCTGGTGCGCGAGGAGGTAATAACGCCCGCCCAGCGCAACCAGGCTCAGGGTGGTCTTTGGCCCCAGGGGCAGTTGCTCCACCAGCTGCATCCGGCGGTTTCCCGGTGTCACCACATAGCGCCGGGCGAGACCGTACTTCAAAACCAGGCAGGCCAGGCCGAGGACAAGCGGCAAGGCCACCAGCAGGCGCACCACCGCCCAGATTAAGTCGCCGCTCATACCAGGCCATCGGCAAACTTTAAATTTTGAGCGCGGTTTATGGCGCCGATGCGCACGCCGAAAGAATCATTGATTATGATCACTTCCCCCTTGGCAAACCGCTGCTGGTTCATATTCACTTCGACTGTTTCACCCACGCTCTTATCCAGTTTAACGACCGATCCCGCAGCCAGGGCCAGTACGTCTCTTACCTTCATGGTTGCCTGGCCGAGTTCGACACTGATGTTAATCTGAACTTCATCCAGGTGGGACAGGCCGGTTTTGAGCATATCCATCCCCTTTGCCGGCTCCAGGGAGGGGAACCGCACCTTCCTGATCCCGGCTTCGCCGCTGTTTTCTCCGGTAAGGAAGGACCGTATTTCTTCTTCGGTCAACATGGCCATCAACCCCCTTGGCTATTATCAGGAAACCCACGGCCGCAGCGCCGCAGATATCAGCACCGGGGACAGGACATACCTGCGTGGAGGGCATGTCCCAAGTCCTAGTTTTGAGCTCCATTACTGAACCAGATACTCCGTAAAGTATATCCCCGCAACTCCGCCATGTTCCAGCTGGCTGTTTATTTCTTTGAGCAGGCTGTTTTTGACTCCCTCAAGCGAGCCGGCGGAATTAACTTCAGGCATTGTTTTACTTCGAAGGGTTTTGATTATTACGTCCGACACCTGGTGTTTCTTCTTCTTCAGCTCTTCCGCGAGCTTCTTGTCCACGGGATGCTCGATCACAATCTTTACCCTGAGGTATCGTCCCCCTCCGTTCCCGGCCAGGTTGACCACCGTCTCGCCCATATCCATGCTTTCCAGCTTCACGGCCTTTGTATTTGTTTTCCCCCCGGCTTCTTTCCCGGCATAATTATTAAAAAAGTAATACGCGCCCGCCGACGAACCGGCCAAAACCACCAGACAGAACACCAGAATCAATATTGTTTTTTTCTTCATGGAGTCGCCTCTTCTGCCTTTCCTTTTATGAAATTATCAACAAACATTATCCTCCGGCACGGCTCCGCCAGCTTTTTTAAAAATTACTGCCGGGCAAATCCCGCGATTACCGCTTGATATTCAGTAATTCCTCCAGCATTTGATCGGAAGTGGTAATGGTCCGGGCGTTGGCCTGATAGCCCCGCTGGGTGGTGATCATGGTGGTGAATTCATCAGTGAGGTCCACATTGGACATCTCCAGAAAGCCGGAGTTGATCCTTGTATTGGCCACGGCTGTAGACGCCGTTCCTGGAATATTCATTGCCACAGCACCGGAAGCGGTACTGGCCTGGTAAAGGTTTTGCCCGGCTTTCGCCAGGCCGGTTTCGTTGGGAAACGACCCCAAACCTATTTGTTTCGTACTGGTTCCAGCACTATCAGTTACATTGATGAGACCGGCGTCTGAAATGCTTATGGAGCTGATCGTTGCGGGATCGGAACTCACTTGAATTATTGCGCCGCCGTCATCACACACGTAATAACCATTGGAGTTGACCAGGTCGCCGTTATTATCCACGTAGAAAATTCCTTCCCGTGTGTAAAACGCGGCGTTATCCGCATCGCCGCTGTTCTTTTTGATCATAAAGTAACCGTTGCCCTGGACGGCCAGATCCAGGACGCGGCCGGTGGTTTGCAGGGCGCCCTGCTGCATGTTGTTGGCGATCCCGGCCACAGTAATCCCAAGGCCCACCTGAGCGGGGTTAACTCCGCCAGTGGCGCCGTTGCCAACACTCGGTGAACGCAGGATTTGGCTGATTAAATCCTGGAAGTTGCACCTGGCGCTCTTAAACCCGGTGGTGTTGACGTTGGCGATGTTGTTGCCGATTGCATCCATCCGGACTTGGTGGTTTTTCATACCCGAAACACCGGAGAAAAGAGATCTGATCATTTTTATCCTCCTTTATTTTGGACCGCCTCAGTCGTTCGGCGGCCGCACGGCCTCCTTTCGGACCGGCCGTAAATTTAGTCGTCGGACGTCAGTCGTCGGACATCGGAAATTCAGGTATTCCCATGGAGCCGATACAACTTCCCGGTCTGGCTATTTCACTATCACTGCGCTGTCGATGTTGGTGAATACGTGGTTTTCGGAAGACTTTCCGTCCAGTGCAGTGACAACCGTTTTGTTTTTCACGCTGGCAATCAGCGCCAGGTCGCCGTAAACGATTAAGGATTCACGCGCCCCTTTGGCCTCGGCCCGGCTTACCGCCTGAACGATTTTGGCCAGATCCTCCCGGGCCAGAACGATGTTGCGCTCTTGCAACCGCTTTTCGGCGTGGGCCGAGAACTTCAGTCCGCATCCTCTTGCAAGCTCCTTTTGAAACGCCTTCTCAAATGCGGGTCTGCTTTCCCTCGCGCCGGCAGTCTTGCCTTTGGCCGGAGAGAGCGGCGGCAACCCGCCCGGTATGATTGAATTGATGTCCCCCTCCATTCCTCACCACCCCTGCTTGACTTCGGTTATTTGAGCCAGCCCGTAACCGGTTCCGTTAAGGAATACCCGGACCTCTCCACCGGCAAGGACAACCTTTTCCACCTGCCCTGCAATCGCGGCAGCGCCGGATTGCACCAGCACCTGTCTTCCCAGCAGCGCCGACGCCTCTCCCAGTTCCTGAGACCGCCTCAACTGCGCCACTTCTCTGTTCAGGTTGGCGAGCTGCTCCAGGATGCTGAACTGGGCCATCTGCGCCGTGAAGGCGTTTGAATCCTGAGGGGTCATGGGATCCTGGTTTTTAAGCTGCGCGATAAATAACTGGAGGAAAGCGTCCTTGTCAATGGTTTTTGCCGGCTGTTCCCTTCTGTCCGGCATAGCGAAGTTTTCAGCAGCAGAAGTTACCTGCAAAATACCGCCTCCTTCTTAAATCAGATAATTAACCCGTGAAGAATCCGTTTGGGTCGACACCGGACCGGATCCGGCCTCCGGGTTGATGAGCGCGCGGTGGTCGTGTCCACCGGAGGACGGCGCCTCCCGCCAGTCCTTTGCACCGGAGTAACGTCCCGCGCCGCCGCTGCCGCCATCGCCGGCGAAAACCAGGGCTTCGTTCAGCTTCAGATCCTGCTGGCCCAAGGTGTCCCTCAACTGCTGCATCGATCCCTCCAGAATGTCTTTAACGTAACTGTTTCCCGTGTAAAAGTGGGCACTTACCTCACCCCTGTTAAAAAACAGCTTAACGGTAAGCCGGCCGAGGTGTTCCGGCTCAAGCCTGAGCTGAACTTGCGTTCGCGGCTCGTCTTTCCGGGTGTTAAAGAGATGCCTGATCTCTTGCACAATTCTGTCCTTCATGTCAGGCAACGCCATCCCCTTCGAGCTTTCTGCGGAATTCGACGCAGGGAATACAGTACTGAGTTGTGTGGTCCTTGACTGGGCTAAATCTTCAACCGGGCGGTTGAACTCCGTTCCACCGCCGGATTTTGCCGCCTCAATTCCATTGGCGCCGTTTACTTTCACGGCTGCATTCTTTTCAAGATCTTCCCCGGCTTCTTTTCCTAAAACCCCGGCAGATTCCCCTGCGGCAAGAACTTCTTCTGATTTGACATTCATGATCACGTTTCGGTTTTCTGGTTGTGCGGGCGGTGAAACATTCCCCGGCAGACCTGCTTTTAAAACTTCCGACCGGTCCTGTAGAACCGGTTTCATTCCCGCCTTTTCCGGAGCAACTGAAGCGTTGCTTTTTTCAGGAACCGGAGCAAGACTCTCTCCATCTTCCGGAAACACAAGAATGGCGTTCTTATCAGCAACAGACTGCGTATTTCCCCCGCCTGATGGAAACTGCGTCGTGACTACCTGTCCGCCCCCGGTGGCTAACCGTTGAATTGATTCCCTGGAGGTGGTAATAACCGGATCAATTATTGTATCCGGATTTTTTACAGGCGCCGCCATTTGGGCCGAGTTTTGCTGCAAAACTGAAATTGTTAGCAAATCCAGCGGGAGTTTTGCTTCTGCCGGCGTTTGTTCCACATCTTTGCCGGAATCACCCACCACTTCGCTTACTACCGGTTGTACTCCTTGCCAGCCGATGGCTGGTTTTTTTACAGCAGCGTCTCCCGTTAAACCACCGGGCAAGATTGTTGGGTCAATGCAGCTAAAATTATCCGCCCCGGTTAAAGGAGCATTTCCGCCGCAGGGTTCGTTTTGAGCCTGGGGCAAGTCGCCCGGAAGGGGCCTGAGCAACGCCAACACCTCAGCCATGGCCAGGTTGAATTCCCCTGTAATTGCCGGATCGCCTGAAACTGATCCGCTGCTTTTCCGGGAAGCCACAGTATCATTCACAATTGCTATTTGCACTTTTATCACCACCTTTCTTTTAAGTTTTTTACAAAGTATGAAAAAGAGGTGTTTCTCAGTTTTCCCAAGCAGCTCAAATAAATTTTTCTAGACTGGACGCGGCCGAAGCTGCTTCACCCGGCGCAGATGGGCATAGAGGGCCAGCTCATCCACTTCTTTTTGCTCTCTGAGCGCGGCCTCACACCTGTAGTCTTGCAGATGCTTGTCCCTGAGCTTTTCCACAACCTGCCGGTCCTGCCTGACCTGAACAGCCTCGTTGCGTTTGTCCTCAACCATGCGGCCGGCTTTTTTCACCCCTTTTTCCTGGTCGCTGATTTTCGCGCTGAGAGATGTCCGGTAAAAGGACAGGTGCATGACCTCAAAAATATCCAGTTCACTTTCACTTTTTCCAGCCGGCGCGGCTGTTTCTTCCAGGCGCTGTCTGGTGTCCTCCAGCAGGGTCAGGCGCCGGTTGTAGTCATTATGGGCCCGGGCCAGGGCCTGCTCGGCGGAAACCTCCTTTGCCGCCCGCTGCCGCAGCACCGGTTCGAGGCGAAATTGAAACTCAGCCATGACACGTTACCCCCTTAGGATACGATTGCTTTCAATTTCTCCAGCGAATCGCCGTATTCGGAATGCTCGTGCAAATCCTGCCGCAGAAAATCAACAATAGTCTGATAGGAAGCTCTGGCCTCGTCGACACGCGGGTTTGAACCCGCCACGTAAGCTCCGATGTTAATCAGGTCCTCCGCCTGTTTATAAGCCGCCAGCAGGTCGCGCAACCGGCCGGCCCGGACCCGGTGCTCTTCCGTGGTTATGTCGGGCATCAGGCGGCTGACGCTGTTCAATACATCCACCGCCGGAAAATGGTTGGCCGCGGCCAAAGAGCGGGAGAGGACAATATGCCCGTCCAGGATGCCCCGCACCGCGTCGGAAATCGGTTCGTTCAAGTCATCCCCATCCACCAGCACCGTAAAAAAGGCCGTGATCGAACCGTTTTGGGACATGCCGGGCCGCTCCAGGAGACGGGGCAGCAGCGCGAACACCGAGGGAGTGTAACCTTTGGTGGCCGGCGGCTCTCCGATGGCCAGGCCGACCTCCCGCTGGGCCATGGCGAACCTGGTCACCGAGTCCATCAGCAGCAACACGTCCTTGCCCTGGTCGCGGAAATATTCCGCAACGGCACAGGCCACAAAGGCGCCCTTCAGGCGCACCAGAGCCGGTTGCTCCGATGTGGCGACCACCACCACCGAGCGGGCCAGGCCTGCCGGACCGAGGTCGGTTTCAATAAAATCAAGCACCTCACGGCCCCGCTCCCCGATCAGGGCGATAACGTTGACATCGGCGCTGCCATACCGGGAAATCATCCCCAGCAGGGTGCTTTTGCCGACCCCGCTGCCTGAAAAAATACCGATGCGCTGGCCCCGGCCGCAGGTAAGCAGCGCGTCCACGGCCCGTACCCCGGTTGAAAACACCTCGGTGATCCGTCTTCTCATCAGGGGGTTGGGCGGGCGGTTGTCCACCGGTAAATCGGCAAAACACCCGTTTAAGGGGCCCAGACCGTCCATGGCCTCCCCCAGCCCGTTCAAGACCCTGCCCAGCAGCTTCTCCCCGACCTTTACAGTAAATGATCTCCCGCCGGGAACAACTTTGCACCCCTGGTAAATTCCCCGCAGTTCCCCCAGGGGCATCAGCAGCGTACTTCCATCGCGAAAACCCACCACCTCGGCCCGGACCGGTTCCGGCTCACCGGGCACCACGATCCCGCAGACCTCGCCAATCGAGGCGTTGATTCCCTGGACCTCGACAGTGAGCCCGATCACGCGGGCCACCCGGCCGGTAAGTTTAAGCAGCCTGGCCTCCTTCAAACGGGACCGCCACGGGGAAAGATCGACGGAAACACTTTCCAAGCGATATCATCCTTTTCTAAAAGAGATGGTTAAAAACCAGATTAACAAGCCAATTAATCATATGGTTTTTAAGTTTTTCAAAAATTTATACATGATTTTTGCGGTTTGAGCGCGGGTAACCGGATCTGTGGCTTCAAACAACTTGTCCTTTTTCTTGGCATCGGCCGGATCTGGTATCCCTTCCATATACTTTGCTTTGGAAACGGCCAGGACATAAGGCCTTGCCCACCGGCTGACACTCGCATAGTCTTTATACAATTTAGCCAGTCCCTGATCGACCTTGCCCCCATCTTCATTATCCGTTTCCAGCTTCAGCTTTGCCGCCCGGGCAATCAAGGCCGCGGCCTGCTCCCGGGTGATGTAGCCATTGGGCTTAAATGTAAGGTTATCGCCGTCTCTAAAGCCGTTGAACAGGCCATATTTTGCAGAGGTGTAAGCATAATCGTCCCAATCCGGGTAATAATAATCATAGTTTATATTTGGTGTCTGACTTGTTTCTTGTAAAGTCACATTCAGATCCGAGAAAATATCATTCAGATTGTCGTCCAGCGGAAGCCTCATTCCCTTCACCAACACAAAGGCGAACTCACCCCGGGTCATTTTATACTCGCCATACCCAGCGGGTGAAGAACCGTAAACCAATCCAAAGTAACCGCTGTCCCTGGTCTGGCTCAGCAGTCCTTTTGACCATAGCGGCGTTACATATTGCTGCGCCCAGTTGACACCGGGGATCCCCGTCCCGGAAAACTCTCTGAAATTACAGTCCATGTTGACCACACAATAACTGCCGAAGCCGTCTTTGGAAAAAGTCGCAGTTACTGATTTCGCGCCGGCATTCACCACCGCGGGCAAAATTTCCCAGGCACTGCCGTCGTCTTTGCGATACAGAACGGCAACATTGTCATAAGCATCAGAGAAATAAATATCATACTTCAAGGTAATCGCGGCCGGTGAAATCATACTGTAATCAGTATGACCCCCTGTGCCACTGACATTATTGAAGTCTGACAAATCATCAACCGGTCTTATGGTGTACAACTTGGACAGCGGCTTGATGATCCAATACTTTTGAATGCCGCCATAAGCCTGAGAAAAATTATTAGTATTTTTCGGAAGCTCACTGTCCGGCCTTACATAAACACCGATGCCCGTCCCTTTAACAGTGCCGCCGTCCAACAAGTAATTGTCCTTGCCGAAGTTGATCTCCACGTTCTTGTTGATGGCGCTTAACTTGGACAACCCTTTGGTGGCAAAATCCGCTTTATATACATATTCCGATACACCGGGCAGAGGCAAATAGACCCCTTCCGCCACCGAACCGCCGGTGACACCGCCGCTAATAAGCACAAAGGCAATCAACAACATGATTAAAAACCCAAAGTATTTCATTTTCATGCTTATCACCCCCTAAAAATACTTATTAGAATGCTATTTATCCCTTCCGTAGAGCGCCTTGAGCAATTCCTCCCTCCTTTTTTCCATGGTGGCGTCCACAAACCCGTGCTCCGTTTCAACCTTGCAGCCCCCCGGCCGAATTGCGGGGTCCGTTATCACCTGGAGCTCCGCTCTCGCCGGAAGAAGGTTTTTGAGCGCGTCTTTCTTGCTTTCGACCAGTTCCAGCTCAGCCGGATTAATATATAATATTACGTTGAGCCGGTCCGCCACCAGGCGCAGCGAACGCACGGCCACATTCAACACGGTTTCCGGATTCAGCGAGAGCTCGGCCAGCAGCAGCCCCTCGGCTATTTCCCGGGCCAGGTCGATGATTTCCCCCTCAAGAGATTCCAGCGTCAGGCGGCGCACCTTCTCCGCCTGCTTCAATACATCCAGGGCCTGGGTCCGGATGGAAGACGCCTCTTCTTCCGCATCCGCCATCCCTTTACTGTAGCCCTGCTCATAACCTTCTTGATTCCCCCGGTCAAAGGCGCTCTGGTAGGCCTGCTGCTTGATCCGTTCACTTTCAAGCCCGGCCCGGCCGGTTATTTCATCAGCCGCGGCGCGGGCCCGGCTCAAAATTTCCTCAGCCTGCGCCTCCGCCAGAGCCTGCCGGTCCGGCCGGGCATCGTCATGATCATTGCCGCCGGCGGAACCGTTGCCGCCATCGTTTATTATCGCCGGATCTTCCCCGGCAACGCAGCGCCTCAGCGGCAAGGCCTGCCCGGGGCTGTCCCACACCGTGGCGCCCCTGATGATCCTGCTAGATAATGACATCATCGGCACCCCGGGAAATAATTATTTCACCGCTCTCATCCAGCCTGCGGATGACGGTGACGACCTTCTGCTGCGCCTGCTCCACTTCTCTCAGGCGCACTGATCCCATGTATTCGATCTCTTCTTTAAGCATCTCGGCGGCGCGTTTGGACATATTCTTGTAAATCCTGGTGTTCACCTCTTCGTTGGCGCCGCGCATGGCCAGAGCAAGGTCCTTGGGATCGACCTCTTTCAGCACTCGCTGGATATAGTTGTCCGGGAGCTGGACAAGGTCTTCGAATACAAACATGCGCCGCTTGACTTCTTCCGCCAGTTCGGGGTCCTCCTGCTCCAAACCCTCCAGGATCACTTTTTCCGCGCTGCGGCCCACCCTGTTCAGAATATCCACGAGAGACTGCACTCCGCCCACCACAGTATGATCCTGCTGGATCACGGACGATACTTTCTGTTCCAGCAGCTTCTCCACGTCCATGATAATATCGGGGGTAAAACGGTCGATGATGGCAACCCGCCTGGAAATTTCACTCTGCTTTTCGGGCGGGAGGGACGCCAGAATAACCGCCGCCTGGTCCGGGGTCAGATGAGCCAGGATCAAGGCGATGGTCTGGGGATGTTCCTCCCTGATAAAGTTAAAAAGGTGTTTGGGGTCGGTTTTGCGAAGAGCGCTGAAGGAAACGGCATTCATATCGCTGGTCAGCTTATTCAATATTTCCGCAGCTTTTTGCTGCCCCAGGGCTTTTTGCAGCATATCCCTGGCATAATCCAGGCCGCCGTGGATCAGAAACCCCCGGGCGCGCTGAAGTTCCATGAATTCATCCAGCACAGCGTTCTTCACTTCCAGCGGAATTTTGATCATGTTGGATATTTCCTTGGTGAGCCGTTCGATCTCGCCTTCATGGAAGCCCTGCTTCAGCACCCGGGAAGACATGTCCGAACCCAGGGCCACCAACAAGACCGCCGCTTTTTGAACACCGGTGAGCTTGGTAAGCTGCAATGCCGATCCCCCCTACTCCTTGATCCAGAGTTTCAAAATCTCTGCGACCTCGTCCGGTTTTTTACCGGCCAAATCTCTGATCTGGTCTCGTTTCTCTTCCCTGATCTCTTTTGGCTGCTCGGCTTCCAGATCTTTTACCGCCATGAATTCATCCTGCTCGCTTTCGTCAAGCCTCTGCACACCGCGACGCCGCAGCAGGATGAGGATTAACGCCAGGACGGCGGCCAGCAGGGCCGCGCCGGCCAGAGCATAGACAAAAAGACGCTCTCTGGCCCTGTCTTCCGATTCGGCCCGGGCCATCTCGGCCTCAACTTTCTTCTGATACGTGTCGTCAAAAGCCATGCTGGATACGTTTATCTGATCACCGCGGCTCTGGTCGTACCCAATGGCCGCCGCGACAACATCCCTGACATTCTGGACATCCGCCGGGACCGTCGCTTCGTTTAACACCACCGCGGCCGATAAACGCCGGACCCCCCCGGGCGCTTTAACCACGGTCTCCTGCCTGGTGCTCACCTGATAATTGGTGGTGTTTTCTTCCCGGCTGTAATCTGACGAGCCCAGGCCCTGAACAAAAGGGGTTGTGGCAATATTCGAATCGGTGCCCGGAGCCCCGCCGGTTTCTTTCCCCGCTCCGGTTTCCTTGACGGTATGTTCGCTTATTTTCAGCTTATCCGGGTTTGAAGCAACGTTGCTGGTAGTTTGCTGCTGGTTGAAGTCAAGGTCGGCGGTGACCATGGCGACAGCGTTGCTCTGCCCCATGACCCGGGCAAGCATATACTGCACCCTTTTTTCGAGTTCCTTTTCATAATCCCGCTGGGCCTTCTGCTGGTCAAAGGTGGCCCTGGCAGTCAAAATTTTGGGGTCACTTGTTTTCAGGTCGTCGCTCAGCACATTTCCCTCGGTATCTACGATATGAACATTTTCCGGCTTGAGTCCCTCCACACTGCCCACGAAAAGATCGCCGATTCCCTGCACCTGCTCCGGTTTTATCCGGGCCGCGGGCTTGAGTTTCAGCGCCACCGAAGCGGTGGACGTACCCTGAGCATTGACAAAAACGCTCTTTTGAGGAAGCACCAGGTGAACCCTGGCCTGCTCCACCCCGTCAAGCTGAACGACAGTCCTTCTCAACTCTTCCTGCAGCGCCCGCTGGTAGCCGACCTGCTGCTCAAAGTCGGTCTGGCCGAACTTGTTCTGGTCAAAAAGCTCGAACCCCATCCCGCCGCCGCCCAGAGTCCCGTCGCTGGCCAGCTGGATCCTGGCCTCATAGACCTGGTGTTCCGGAACCTTCACGGTTTTGCCCTGATCCGCCAGCTGATAAGGGATCTTCATGGTTTTCAATTTCTCGACAATGACACCGGCATCTTTAGGCTCCAGCCCGGAGAAGAGGGGAGCGTAAGCCGGCCCGGCCGCCACCTTTCCGAGGTAAAGCAGACAGACCACGATCCCTGCGGCGACCAGTGCGGAGATAATCTTTTGAGTTTGATTTAAATTATGCCATCTCTCCCCGAACCTGGCTATGAGGACACCCGGGGTCAATCAAACCACCTCGAAACTGACAAGGATGTATTAAACCTGCATGCGGGCAATTTCCTGGTAGGCCTCAACAACTTTATTCCTTACTTCCACCGCAAGCTGCATAGTCAGCCTGGCCTCCTGCATGGCGACAGTTACCTGGTGAATGTCCTGAATTTCACCGGTAAGCAGGTCACGGGTCAAATTATCGGCCTTGATCTGGGCATCATTGAGCTCTTTCAGGGCGTTGTTCAACACATCGGAAAATGACCCGCCCCCGGCCTCCTGCTTTCCCCCGGCCCCCGCCGGCTGCAGCGGCAGGAACGGCCCAACAGGCGATACCTGCATTTTTATTACCCCCTTTTAACCGCGCCCTATTTCCAGGGCTTTCAAGGCAATCTCCTTGGCCGCGTTCAAGGCTGTCACATTGGCTTCGTAAGCCCTGGTGGCCGTAATCATGTTGACCATTTCGTCGACCACGTTGATATTCGGGTAGGCCACATATCCTTTTGCGTCGGCCCGGGGATGGGAAGGTTCGTACACCAGGCGGGGCGGCCGGCCGTCCCCCACAATGCCGGCCACTCTCACCCCCGCGCCCCTGAAACGGGGCCGCAACTCGCCGGCGCCCTCGATCTGCTCCAGCATTTGCGAAAAAACGGGGATCTTCCGGACATAAGGGGGATTGGCGGGATCACCGATCCGGCCGGTCGTATTCATATTGGCGATATTATTGGAAATCAGGTCCAGCCGCAGCCTCTCCGCCGTAAGGCCCGACGCGCTGACGGCAAAAGAACTGAAAACGCCCACTTTTTTACCTCCTCCCACCGGTTATTACAAAGCTTAAAAGGGAATAACGGTCACCCAGCGCCCTCGCGGTCGCCTGATATTGAATGCCGTTGGCCGCGAGGCTGACCATCTCCTCGTCTATATCGACATTATTGCCGTCAGAACGCATGGAGGTCGCTTCGTTCAGGCTGACCTCGGGTTGCAGCTCGGCCAGCAGAGGAGCGCCGCCGAAATGCTTCGGATCGGTGGTGACCATTTCGACGGGTTCCCGCCCCAGCGCTTTTTTAAGCAAACCTTCAAAGGCAACGGCGGATTTTTTAAAGTAAGGCGTGTTCATGTTGGCGATATTATTGGCGATCACCTTCTGCCGCAAGGCATCCGCGTCCAGTCCCTTTTTAAGGCCAACCATTGCCGGACTTGAAAAAAGGTCCACCGGCCATCCTCCGTTCTTTCCATAACGATAATTTTCGTCAAAAAACATAAAAACCAAGCCGTAAATGAAAGGGCTTGGTACAACATCATACCCGGCAACCCGGCCGCCCTGGCCAATTTCAGAGGTCGGACGCCGGACGTCGGACGTCGGGAGAAAAAAAGATTTAATCCTGACGACTGATGTCTGACGACCGATTCTTATTTTGGCTTTAGGCCCGTCAGCTTTGCGCCCCTCCCTTTCGGGAAGTTTGCCCTTTCGGATGGAAAATATTTTATTGTAATGGCATATATTGCATTCTACAACAAATGACTTTTTCCTGCAATAAAAAAAAAATTAACAGAGATTTTGTCAAAATATCGATTTTAAAGGCGGCGATTTACTCAACAAGTATTCCCACACAGCCGGCTGCATGGAAAAAGAAGTCTGCACTTTTATTCAGACGATGAAAGAAATAATCCCCAACCAGTAAGGATTACAGAAGAAATGATCCTCCGGGGGAAATACAAACGGCCCGCTGCAACGCGGACCGCGGTTTCATCAATAGAGTACACATGAATGACATGAATCGTTGATTCAAATGAATTTATCAATAATAATACCCAGCATTTCCTTCACGTGGGCCACGAAGTCGAGGACGCGCTCGGGGGGGATCTCCCGGATGACCGAGTTGTCCCTGAGACTGATAACCTTTACCACCATTTCCCCGCTGGCCTCGTGGATGCTGAAGCGCAGTTCGGTGCGGTACGTTTCCATTGTTTTGTT
>Ga0209347_1000349_pt1 | contig 124509 bp, 127 predicted proteins | sample AutmiccommuBRH23_FD_187382 | JGI IMG/M metagenome (GOLD analysis project Ga0209347, IMG submission 187382) | Deep subsurface microbial communities from Mt. Terri, Switzerland - Autotrophic microbial communities BRH/23 (SPAdes) (version 2) | ecosystem: Environmental > Aquatic > Deep subsurface... | reverse complement strand
TCCGCCGGCTGCTCACTGCACTCATGCGCGACATCATCGCGGCTCACTCCCGGGACATGGTCGTCGAGGGCCGCGACATCACGACGGTCGTCGCGCCCGACGCCGACGTGCGGGTGCTGCTGGTGGCCGATCCGCAGGCCCGGGTCGCGCGGCGGGCGGCCGAGGTGGCGGGCCGGGCGACCACGGAGGACGTCACCGATCAGGTCCTGCGCCGGGACCGGGACGACTCGACGGTGTCAAACTTCACGGAGGCCGCGGACGGGGTCACCGTCATCGACTCGACGTTCCTGAGCCCCGACGAGGTGGTGGACCGGATCGTCGCGCTCGTGCCGTCGCGGTAGCGCACGCGCGGCCCCGGTAGGATGGGCGTTCCGCCTGGACACCCAAGGAGCCCCAGTGACCGAGCTGCGCAAGCCGATCATCGCCGTCGTCGGCCGCCCGAACGTCGGTAAGTCGACACTCGTCAACCGCATCCTGGGCCGGCGGGAGGCTGTGGTGCAGGACACGCCGGGCGTGACCCGGGATCGCGTGTCGTACGACGCGAACTGGAACGGTCGCGAGTTCGTCCTCGTGGACACCGGGGGCTGGATGTCGGACGCCACCGGCATGGCCGCCCAGATCGCGGAGCAGGCCGAGCTGGCCATCTCGATGGCCGACGCGGTGCTCTTCGTGGTCGACGCGACGGTGGGCACGCTCGACGAGGACGAGGCCGTCGTGCGCGTGCTGCGTCGCTCCCAGAAGCCCGTGGTGCTGGCGGCCAACAAGGTCGACGACCAGCGCCACGAGGCGATGGCCGCCTCGATGTGGAATCTCGGGCTGGGGGAGCCCTATCCCGTCTCCGCGTTGCACGGCAGAGGCTCCGGCGATCTGCTCGACGCGATCCTCGATGCCCTGCCCGAGGCGCCGCGCGAGCAGGAGGTCGAGGAGGCCGGGCCGCGCCGCGTCGCGATCGTCGGCAAGCCGAACGTGGGCAAGTCGTCGCTGCTCAACAAGCTCGCCGCCCAGCAGCGGGTCGTCGTGTCCGACGTGAGCGGCACCACCGTGGATCCCGTGGACGAGATCGTCGAGGTCGGTGGCCAGGTGTACCGGCTGATCGACACCGCGGGCATCCGCCGTCGCGTCAAGGAGGCCAGCGGCCACGAGTACTACGCGAGCCTCCGCACGCAGGCCGCCATCGAGCGGGCCGAGGTGTGCATCATGGTCGTGGACGCCTCTGAGCCCATCACGGACCAGGATCTGCGCATCCTCAGCTCCATCGAGGAGGCGGGGCGGGCGCTGGTGATCGCCTTCAACAAGTGGGACCTGACCGACGAGGAGCGCCGCAAGTACCTCGACCGCGAGATCGAGCGGGACCTGGTCGGCTACCGGTGGGCCCCGACGATCAACATCTCCGCCCTGACCGGGCGCAACGTCGACAAGCTGAGCAAGGCCATCGAGGAGGCGGCCGCCGGCTGGGAGACGCGGGTGTCCACCGGCAAGCTCAACGCCTTCCTGGGGCGCCTGGCCGCGGCACATCCGCACCCCGTGCGGGGAGGCAAGCAGCCGCGCATCCTCTTCGGCACCCAGGCACAGAACTGCCCGCCGACCTTCATCCTGTTCACCAGCGGCATGATGGACGAGACCTACAAGCGATTCGTCGAGCGCCGCCTCCGCGAGGACTTCGGCTTCGTCGGGTCGCCGGTGCATGTCGAGGTCCGCGCGCGGGAGAAGCGCAAGGACCGCGCCTGAGCCGTCACCTCCCCGATGTGCGCTCCGGCGCAGGACTCGCTAAGCTATCCGAGTTGCCGCAAGGCGACGGCGGGCTGTAGCGCAGCTTGGTAGCGCACTTGACTGGGGGTCAAGGGGTCGCAGGTTCAAATCCTGTCAGCCCGACGAGGTATCACGCCTTGTCACATCGTAGATCGCAGCGGGCACCACACCGTGAGTCGCAGATCCGATGACGCCGAAGGACACGCCAGGTCGTCCACCGTCCCGATCGAAAGGCGGCACGATGAGCGCGACTCCGCTCCCGACCTCCACGACGGAATCCGCGCGCCCGCCGCGCAGGACGTGGCTCGCCCGCCTGCTGCGCCAACGGACCCAGCCGGGCGATCCCGAGCCCGAGTCGCCGGCCGCCCCCGACCGGCTGCCCCTCGTGTCGCTCGCCACGCGGGTCGGGGCGATCGCCCTGGTCTCCGGGGCGTCGGCGTCTCAGGCCACCGAGATGATCCTGCGGCTCGGTCTCGCCCACGGGGTCCGGTTCCAGGTCGACGTCACCTACACGGCGATCACCGTGGCGTGCACCGAGTCCGACGGCGGGGGAGTCCCGCTGAACCTCTTCCGCACCGTGCCGGCCCTCGACCGCGACTACGCCCGCCTCGCGCACCTGGAGTCGGTCGTCGACGCCGTCGCCCGCGGCGAGCAGTCGGTCGAGGAGGCCACCGAGGACCTGGTCCGGTGGCGCTCGCGCGGCATCGTGTATCGACGATGGGTGACGTCCGTGGTGGCCTTCGCCCAGGGTGCGAGCATCACCGCACTCCTCGGCGGCGTACCGCTGGAGATCGCCGTCGCGGGCCTGGCCACCCTGCTGGTGCACGAGGTGACCGCGTGGCTTGGGCGCACCAACGCGTCCTACTTCTACGCCCAGGTCGCGGCCGGGGCGATTCCGATGACCGTGGCCATTGTCCTGATGTACCTGCGGTCGCACGGCGTCACCGACCTGTGGGCGCTGTCGCCATCGCTCGTCGTGGCCGCCGGCATGGTGACGATGCTGGCGGGGCTGGGCGTCGTCGGGGCGGCCCAGGACGCCCTGGACGGCTACTACATCACCGCGGCCGCGCGCATCGTGGACCTGGTGATGCGCACCGGAGGGCTGATCCTGGGCGTCGTGGCGGTGCTCTGGCTGGGTGTCCGGATCGGGGTGCCCGCCTATCTGGTGCCCGAGTCGATCCCGCCTCATCACCCGACGGTGCAGGTGGTGGCGGCTGCCGTCTTCGCCACGGCCGTCGGTCTGTTCGGGCGGTTCGGGCCCCGGGGCGCCCTCATCGCAGGCCTGGGCGGAGCGCTGGGCTGGACCATGTACCTGCTGCTGCTTCCGCTGGTCGGCGGCGACTACGCCGTGGCGGCCGGGGGAGCAGCCGCCGTCGTGGCGGTGTTCGCGCACCCCGTCGGGCGCTGGATGCGTCTGCCTGCCATCGCCATCGTGACCGTCGGCATCGTGCCCCTGATGCCAGGACTCATCCTGTACCGAGGTCTGTTCCATCTCGTCGTGGGCATGCCGGCCGTGGAGCCGGGCGACACCGCGGGCGAGATGTTCCTCTTGGCCGCGGTGACGGGTGTCATGCTGGCGCTCGGCAGCTCCGTCGGCTCGACCCTCGGGCGGCACCTCGCGCAGCCGACGGAGCAGTTGGCCCGGCTTGCGCTGCGCGCGTCCCTGCGCCGAGGTCAGCAGGCGCGCACCTGACGCGGCGGGTTCACTGATAGCGCTCGAGGATCTCCTTCATCTGCGCGATCTCCTTCTCCTGCGCCTCCACGATCTCCGTGCAGAGCTGCTCGATCTCCGGGTCGGTGATGGTGGCCTCCTGGCACACCAGGATGGCGCGCGAGTGGTGCGGGATCATCGAGGTGAGGAACCCCTCATCGCCGACGCCGACCTCGCTGCGGCCCATGAAGAACGCCGCGAGGAAGACGGCGATGAAGCCGACCAGCAGGATGACGTTGAGCATCGTGTTCTTCAGCATGGACCACATGCCCACGGTCATGAGCACCCCCATGGCGGCCACCATGAGCACGGCCATGTAGAGGTTGCTGGGATTGAAGTAGAAGTGGTCGAGGCTGCGGACCATCGACATGCTGAGCGCCCACATCAGCGCGAGGTTGACCAGCAGGATCGCCCCGAACTTCCAGTACATCGCGTGCGAGTGCTTGTTCTTCCCGTGGTCCTCGGTGTGCTTCTCGTGCGTGGTGTCATCGGCCATCGGAGTTCCTTTCGTCGTCATGACCACTACCCGCTGCAGCGCCCCATCAAACGCGACGGGCCGGCCCCGAGCGACCTGTCGTGATATCGCCGCCCCGGTCAGAGATGGGTGCCGGTGCCCGGTTGGTGGGCTGTCGAGGCGGCCTGGACGAGCCGGATCGCGGAGGTCGGATCAGCGGTGCCTGGATCCGCGCCCGCCGCGACAGTGCCGCTGCCGCTCGCGGTGCGCCAGGACAGCCATCGCGCGAGCCATGACAGCAGCAGGTTGATGGTGAGGTAGATGACCAGGGTCACGACGAAGAGAGTGAACAGGTAGCGGTTGCCGAAGAAGCTGGCGAGGTTGTTCATGTTGCTGCGGATGATCTCGTTGTAGCCGACGATGTAGCCGAGCGAGGTGTCCTTGAGCAGGACCACGAGCTGCGCCACGATGATCGGCAGCATCTGTCGGAACGCCTGGGGGAACTCGACCAGCAGCTTCGACTGGAACTCGCGCATGCCCAGGCTGAGCGCCGCCTCGCGCTGCCCCCGAGGGAGGGCGGCCAGCCCTGCGCGCAGCGCCTCCCCGATGAGGGTGCCGTTGTACACGATGAGCGCGAGGACCACCGCCCAGAATGCGCCGGTGGAGGCCACCAGCAGGATGAAGAGCATCATCAGCAGCACCGGCATACCGCGGAAGAACTCGAGCAGGATGGCGGTCGGTATGCGGACCCACGGCAGCCGGGAGCTGCGCAGGAGGGACAGCACGACGCCGAGAGCGACGGCACCGGCGGCCGCGACGGCCGCGGCCTGGAGCGTGGCCGCGACTCCGGTGCCGATGAAGCCCCACACCTGCGGGTCGGTGAGGATGTCCCACCGGGATGCGTCGAACATTCCCGGAAGGGTGATGCCGCCCGAGACCCGCGGCGCCGCGAGGATCCAGATGATCCAGGCGGCCCCGGCTGTGATCGCCGTGAGCGAGACCACTGAACCGATGAGGGAGGCGCGGCGGGCTCGGGGGCCCGGTGCGTCGAACAGGACGCTGGTGGCGCTCATCGCGACACCACCCAACGCTTCTCGAGCTGGACGGCGGCGAAGCCCAGCGGCACGGTAACCACCAAGTACAGAGCCGCCGCGACCAGGAGGAGGGGGAGGACGATGTTGCCGTTGTCGTTGACGAGTTGCCGGGTCGTCGCGAACATCTCGACGACGAAGAACCCGCCCGCGACCGAGGTGTTCTTGGTGAGGGCGATGTACACGTTGATGAGCGGTGGGATCGTCATGCGGAACGCCTGTGGCAGCACAACCAGCGTCACGGTCTGGCCGAAGCCGAGGCCGATGCTCCGAGCGGCCTCGGCCTGGCCGACGGGCACGCCGTTGATCCCGGAACGCAACGCCTCCGCGACGAACGGCGAGGTGTAGTAGGTGAGCGCGACCAGCGCCAGCAGGAGGAACGGGGCCCGGACTCCCAGCATGGGCAGCACGAAGGCGGTGAAGAAGAACACGAGGGTGAGCGGCGTGTTGCGCGCGACCTCTGTCCAGATCGCCGCGAACCATCGCAGGACCGGCACGGGGGAGATGCGCAACGCGGTGATGACCGTACCGAGGACCAGGGAGAGCCCGCCGGATACGGCCAACAGCAGCACCGTCATTCGCAGTCCCCCCCAGAACTCGGGCATGAGCGACCAGAGCTGCGTCATGGGTTCTCCTTCCGTGTGGGGGCGTCGGTCCGGCCGAGACGAACCGGCCGGACCGACGACGGGTCAGTAGCGATCCGGCGTGGGCGGCTCCACGAAGGGCAGGACGGTGCCCGCCGTCGAGTTCCATGCCTCTTCGTAGGTGCCGTCCGCGTAGCTCTTCTCCAGCACGTCGTTGATCCACATGCGGAAGTCCGTGTCGTCCAGGGCCAGCCCGATCCCGTAGGGCTCAGAGGTGAACGGCTCGCCGACCACCTTGAATTCCCCCTCGTTCTGGGCCGCGAGTCCCGCGAGGATCACGTTGTCGGTCGAGACCGCGACGACCGTGCCGTTGCGCAGCGGCTCCAGACAGTTGGAGTAGGTGTCGGTGAGCAGCGGCTCGGCGCCGATCTCCTCGAGCTTGGCGGCAGGCGTCGAGCCGGTCACCGAGCAGACGGGCTGTCCGACGAGGTCGGCCTCGCTCGTGATGTCCTCGTTATCGGCGAGGACGAGGATGGACTGGCCGGCCATGTAGTAGGGGCCCGCGAAGGAGACGACCTCCTTGCGCTTGTCGTTGATGGTGTAGGTCGCCACCACGATGTCGACCTGACCGTTCTCGATGAACGGTTCCCGGTTCGCGGACACCGTCTCGACCCACTTGATGTCATCCTCGGCGATGCCGAGGTTCGACGCGATGAGCTTGCCGATCTCGACGTCGAAGCCCTCCGGGACGCCGGACGGGCCCATGAGCCCGAACAACGGCTGGTCGAACTTGGTGCCGATCGTGATGGTGCCGGCCTCGCTCAACTCGGCCATGGTGGTGCCCTCGTCGAAGGTCACCTCGTCGCCGACCGGGGGGCTGCTCTCACTCGTCGTGGTGCCGGCGCACCCGGACAACGCGAATGCGCCTGCTGCGGCCAACGCCAGCACCGTTTTCCTCGTTCGTTGCATGCCTGCATTCCTTTCCTCGTGGGCGGTCGTCCGGGGTGGACGGCCGTCAAGGTCCGCCATCGGCGGGGTCAGTGGTGGAGGATCTTCGACAGGAAGTCCTTCGCCCGGTCGCTGCGGGGGTTGGTGAAGAACTCCTCGGGCGTGGCCTCCTCGACGATGGCGCCGTCCGCCATGAACAGAACCCGGTCGGCGGCCTTGCGGGCGAACCCCATCTCGTGGGTGACGACGACCATCGTCATGCCCTCCGCCGCCAGTCCGACCATCACATCGAGCACTTCGTTGATCATCTCGGGATCGAGCGCACTGGTGGGCTCGTCCAACAGGATGAGCTTCGGGTCCATCGCGAGCGAGCGTGCGATGGCGACCCGCTGCTGTTGCCCACCGGAGAGCTGGCTGGGCATCTTGCCGGCCTGGTCGGCCACCCCGACGCGCTCGAGCAACCGCATGGCCTTGTCCTCCGCGTCGCGCTTGGCCATCCCGCGCACCCGGATGGGTCCGAGCGTGACGTTTTCCAGCACCGTCTTGTGCGCGAAGAGGTTGAACGACTGGAAGACCATGCCCACGTCGGCTCGGAGCCGCGCCAGGTCCTTGCCCTCCTCGGGCAGAGGGCTTCCGTCGATCGTGATCGTGCCCGAGTCGATGGTCTCGAGTCGGTTGATGGCGCGGCACAGCGTCGACTTGCCGGACCCCGACGGGCCGATGACCACGACCACCTCCCCGCGGTGCACGACAGTGGTGATGTCGCGCAGGACATGCAGCTGGCCGAAATGCTTGTCGACGTGATCGACCACCACCAACGGGCGGCCAGACTCCACGGCGGGGCCCGTCGTGCGGCGTGAGGACGTCTCGGGTGTGTCCATAGGTGCACCCTACGAGCATGATGATGGCACCGGCATGGCCGGACGACCTGTTTACCAACCTGTTACAGGAAGGCAACCTCCGGCGAGACGACAAAGGGGCGCTGATGTTTGGGCGCGGCCCCAGATGGGTATGAGGGAGTTGTCCGAACCAACTCAACCCAAGGAGGAGTCATGGGATTCGACGATAAGGTCCGCAACGCCGCTGAAGAGGCCTCTGGCAAGGTCAAGGAAGGCGTGGGCAAGGCCACCGACAACGAGCGCCTCGAAGCCGAGGGCCAGGCCGAACAGACCTCCGCCGACATCAAGCAGGCCGGCGAGAAGGTCAAGGACGTCTTCAAGTAGGCCCCTACCCCAAGGCCGCCCCCGGATTCCCGGGGGCGGCCTTGGCATGTCCGCACTTGGGTCACCGCTGTCCGTGGCGTCGCGGCGAGGTCAGTCCGGTTGATCCGCTCCGAGCACGTGGAAGTGGGCGTGGTGGCGCCGGCCCCACGACACGACGCCATCGATGCCGGCAGCGTCGACCTGCAGCCGGCTGAGCAACACCGTCTCGCCGCGCACCGCCGCGACGGCGGCCATGCCCAGGCCCCCCTTGCCGTCCCCCCGGACCAGGACGGTCGTGCCGTCCGCGAAGCGCAACCGCACGGCGCCCTCGGACCCGAAGGCCTCCGCGTGACGCAGTGGGGCGGCGCGATTGCGGACGCGCAGGAGCGCCTCGGCCAGGGCACCGCGCAAATCCGAGTGCGCGGCGGACGTGCTGGTCAGCTGCCGACGCAGCTCGTCGTCGAACAGTTCCTCGAAACGGTCGTGGCGCACGCGGTTGCGCATGCTCCAGTATCGCCCAGAGACAGCAGAAACCGTCTGGATCGTCATCGACGATCCAGACGGTTCCGATCAGGTCAGCCCTGCGCGGCCTTGGCGTTGGCCTCGGTCTCCGCGATCTTGGTCAGGAGCTCATCGGTCCGAGACTCCTCCTCGAGGGATTGGGTCAGCAGGTCGTAGCCATCGGGCAGGCCCAACATCTTGGCCCAGCGCCGCAGGGTGCCGTAGCGGGTGATCTCGTAATGCTCGACCGCCTGGGCCGATGCGATGAGGGCCGCGTCCGCGGCCGGGCTGCCCTGATACTCCTCCAGGTGCTCGTCGCCCTCCTTGAGGATGCCGTCGATGGCGTCGCAGCGCTTGCTCGTGGGTTTGCGGTCGATCAGGCCGAAGACCTGCTCGAGCCGGCTGATCTGCCCCTGCGTCTCCGCCAGATGGTGCTCGAAGGCTGCCTTGAGCTCGTCGGACACCGCCGCCTCCTGCAGCTTGGGCAGTGTCTTGAGGATGTGCCGCTCCGCGTAGTACATGTCTCGCATCGTCGCGTAGAACAGCCCATCGAGGTTCTTGTCGGCCATTGCCGTGCCTTTCTCTCGGTGTCCCGTCCGACGCCGTCCATCCTGGCCGGCGCCGGCCGGGCTCACGCGTCCGTGTCTTGCCACACTACTTACCCAGCTACCCCACGGCAGCGAAGTCAAACAGTTTCTCCAGGGAGCCCGCACAGGCCGTGCGGCCGCGGCCGCGCGCGGATCCCTTCCCAGCACCGCTCGCGCATGCGACGCTGTCTTCCAGAGACATCACGGAGGGGGAGATCATGATTTCTCGACGGTCCTTCATCGCCTTCAGCGGTGCAGGCGCACTGACGCTCTTCGTCGTGGACGGGATGGGAGCGCCCGTCGCCGTCGCTGCCCTCCGCGGCGGCACGTTGCGGCCCAACAAGATCCGCAAGTACCGCTCACCCCTCCTCGTCCCGCCCGCGATGCCGCTGGCTGCGGAGCAGCGCGACGGTGTCGACGTGTACGAGATCTCCCTGCGGCAATTCGAGCAGCAGATCCTGCCGGAGCCGCATCCGGCCACGACGGTCTGGGGATACGGACCGACCGAGGGTGGCGTCTTCCACGCGCCGTCGCTGACCATCGAGGCAGCGGTGGGCCGACCCGTATTGGTCACGTGGCGCAACGAACTCGTCACCGTCGGCGGGGAGCCTTTGCCGCACCTGCTGCCCGTGGATCCGACGCTGCACTGGGCCAACCCGCCCGGGGGCGAAGACGGTCGCGACGAGGCGCCGGATTTCCGGGGCCTCACCTACGTGCCGTCCGCGGACCCCTCGGAGGCCGAGTCGCTGCCGGCGGGCAGCTACACCCGCTACTGGGGACCGGTGCCGATGGTCACTCACCTGCACGGCGCCGTCGGCGTGGGGGAGCATTCGGACGGCTACCCCGAGGCCTGGTATCTGCCGGCGGTGGAGCTTCCCGACGGTTACGCGGCCGTCGGATCCTGGTACGAGCAGTTCCGTGGGGAGGCTGCCGCGGCCACCGGCGTCGACTGGGAGCCGGGGAGTGCCGTCTGCCTCTATCCCAACGACTCCCGGCCCGCGGCGCTCTGGTTCCACGACCACACGCTGGGTATGACCCGACTCAACGTGTACGCGGGCCCGGCCGGCTTCTATCTCCTGCGAGACACGCCCCACGAGGGCATCACCGTCGCCGGATCCGGCGAAGCGGCCGAGCTGCCGGGGCCCGCGCCCCACCTCGGTGACGACCCGGACGCGACCTACCTGGAGATCCCGCTCGCGATCCAGGACAGATCGTTCAACGACGACGGCTCGCTGTTCTACCCCGACGCTCGAGCATTCTTCGACGACACGGCCAGCGGCTTCATCCCGGACGACGAGCACGTGCCTCCGATCTGGAATCCGGAGTTCTTCGGCAACGTCATGATCGTCAACGGGCGCGCCTGGCCGTTCCACACGGTCGAGCAGCGTCGGTACCGGTTCCGGGTGCTCAACGGCTGCCAGTCGAGGTTCCTCATCCTCGACTTCTCCCCGCTGCCCGGCGTGTCCGTCTGGCAGATCGGCAACGAGGGCGGGCTGCTCACCGCGCCGGTGGACATCACGACCCACGTCAAGAACCGCGTGCTGCTTGGGCCGGCGGAACGCGCCGACCTCATCGTCGACTTCACCGACGTGCCGGTCGGGGACTACCCCCTGAACAACCTGGGACCGGACGCCCCCTTCGGGGGCTCCCGCTTCAAGGCGGCGGATCCCTCAGCGGCAGGCCGCATCATGCAGTTCCGGGTCCGCCCCGCTACGTCGCCGGACACGTCGACGCCCCCGGCGCAACTGGTGCTCCCACCGGTGCCGCGGGTTGAGGGCGACCCCGCTATCAGGCGGTTGGCACTGCTCGAGATGATGGCCCCGACGCTCGGGGTGCCGGTGGCGGCGATGCTCGGCGTCGTCGACGGTGACCCCGCCGAGGAGCCCTCACCCGCCCGGCACGTCATGTGGGGAGACGATGTCGTCGTCGATCCGGTCGCCGGCACGACCGAGATCTGGGAGCTCTACAACGCGACCATGGACGCCCATCCCGTCCATCTCCACGAGGTGACGTTCGAGGTGGTCGACCGGCAGCCGATCACCGTCACGGAAGGGATGACGCCGACGGTGATTCTGACGCCAGGGTCCTACCCGCGACCGCCCGAGCGGTGGGAGACGGGCCGGAAGGAGACGGTCATCGCGTATCCGGGCGAAGTCACGCGGCTCAAGGCTCGATTCGAGGTGCCCGGGCGCTTCGTCTGGCACTGCCACATCCTCGAGCATGAGGACAACGAGATGATGCTGCCCTTCGTGATCCGCCCGGCCGACTGAGCCGCGGGCATGACGCGGCCCCCGCCGGATGATCCGACGGGGGCCGCGATGTTCAGGGCTGGGGCGTCACCGCCCGCGAGCCGTCCTCAGAGGGGGCGAATGTTCGCCGCCTGCAGGCCCTTGGGCCCACGCTCAGTCTCGTATTCCACCTTCTGGTTCTCCTCGAGGTTCCGGTGTCCCGTCCCCTGAATCGCGCTGAAGTGCGCGAACACGTCCGCCGAGCCGTCATCGGGAGCGATGAAGCCGTAGCCCTTGTCGGAGTTGAACCATTTCACGGTGCCAGTGGCCATGCCGTTATTCCTTCGTACCTGGACCACAGGGTGTGGCCGCTATCGGTAATCCTATGCCATGAATGGCGCAGATGCGGCACTCTGCGCCGAGGAACTACGATCTGGACCATGCGCCTCACACGGTGGCTGGGCCATCCGACCCGGGTCGTCCCCGCCGTCTACCTCCTCGGAGTGGCCGTCGGCACGGCCTTGCTGATGCTCCCACCGGCCACCGCGGACGGCAGGGGAGCGCCCCTCCTCCACGCGAGCTTCACCGCGGTGTCTGCCATCTGCATTACCGGATTGACTACTGTCGATACCGCGACCTTCTGGAGCCCGTTCGGGCAGTTCATCATCATGCTGCTCATCCAAGTGGGCGGGTTCGGCATCGTCGCCCTCGCCAGTCTGCTGACCCTGGTGGCGACGGGCCGGCTGTCGCTGCAGGGGTCCTTGGTCGCAGGCCAGGAACTGCGTACGGGTGTCGGCGGCGTGTTGCGCGTGCCGAAAATGATCGCGGCGGTGATGTTGAGCGCCGAGGCGGTCATCGCGCTGGCACTGACACTCGCCTTCCGGCAGCACACCGACAGCTGGGGCACAGCCGTGTGGTGGGGGGTGTTCCACTCGGTGTCAGCGTTCAACAACGCCGGCTTCGCCCTGTTCAGCGACAACCTGATGAGCTTCGTCAGCGATCCCGCGGTCATCCTGCCGATCTGCCTCGCGGTCGTCGTCGGCGGCCTCGGCTTCCCGGTGCTGATCGAGATCGGCCGCCGGATCCGTCGCCCGCGCCAGACGCCGCTGTGGTCCTCGCACACCCGGCTCACGTTGATCGGCACGGGCTCGTTGCTCGCCATCGGCGCGGTCGTGTTCGCGCTGGCCGAATGGAACAACCCCGACACCCTCGGCCAGCTGAGCCTCGCCGACCGGCTCCTGGCCACCGTCGCCGGGGCCGTGTTCCCGCGCACCGCCGGCTTCAACCACATCGACTACGGCGTCGCGAACGAGTCGACGCTCGGCCTCTACTACGTGCTCATGTTCATCGGCGGCGGCTCCGTCGGCACGGCCGGTGGAGTCAAGGTCGGCACCGTCGGCATCATCCTCGCGACCGTCCTGGCCGAACTGCGCGGCGAGAACCAGGTCATCGTCGGTCGCCGCGCGGTCCCGTCCACGGTGCAGCGGTCCGCGTTGGCCGTCGTCGCGCTCGGCGTGTTCACCGTCATCCTCGCCACGTTCTTCATCGTCGTCGACGACCGCTTCACGCTCCAGCAGGTGCTGTTCGAGACCATCTCGGCGTTCGGCACCGTGGGCCTGTCGACCGGCATCACGCCGCATCTTCGACCCGAGTCGCTCATGGTCCTCATGCTGCTGATGTACCTCGGCCGCGTCGGCACCGTCTCGGTCGCCACGGCGCTCGCCATCCGCGTCCGCCACCGCCACTACGTCCTACCGGAGGAGCATCCCATTGTTGGGTAGAGCAGATCAACGCAACACGGACGAGACCGTCCTGGTCGTCGGGCTGGGGTTGTTCGGGTCGGCGACGTGCCGGGCCCTCCTCGACATGGGGGTGCCGTTCGTCGCGGTCACGGAGGACGCGGCGCTCGCCACCCGATACTCAGACGAGTTTCCGCACGTCATCCAGATGGACCCCTCCGACCGTGAGGCCTTGGAGCAGATCGGCATCGAGCAGATCCCGAAGGCGGTGGTGGGCCTCAGCAAGGTGGAGCTGTCCATCATGACGGTCCTCGCCCTCTCGGAGCTGGGCGTGCGGGAGATCTGGGCCCGCGCGGCGACGCGCGAGCACGGCGCGATCCTCGAACGCATCGGGGCCCACCACGTCGTCTACTCGGAGGCCTCGACGGGGCGACGCGTCGCCCACGCCGTGTCCGGGTTCATGATCGACTACTTCGAGTTCGAGGACGGGTTCGCCATCGCCCGAACCCGGGCGCCGAAACTGACCTGGCACAAGACGCTGCGCGAGTCCATGGTGCGCACGCACAACCAGATCACGGTGGTCGGCGTGAAGCGACCCCGCCAGGACTTCATCTACGCCGTGCCCGAGACGGTGATCGAGCCCGGCGACGAATTGATCGTGTCGGGCCGGGTCAACCACGTGGATGCGTTCTGCCGGCTGCGCTGAGCGTCAGGCCATGTCCTCCTGCTCCAGCCAGTCGCGCGCGATGTCGGCTGCCGGGGCCTGTTCCTCGACGCTGCGGGCGTTGAGCTCCACGAGTTCCTCCGGGGCCATAGCCTCGCTCACCGCGTCGATGATCGCGGCGGCGTTGTCGTCGACGTCCTCGCTGGCCACGGGGACCAGGTGGGAGGCCAGGAAGAGGCCGCCGTCGTCCTCGAGTGACACCAGGTCGTTGGTGGCGATCGACGGGTCGGCCGTGTAGATGATCGCCAGCTGGATGTCCCCGTCTTTCAGCGCCTTGACCGTGAGCGGGCCTCCGCCGTCCTCGATGGGGGTGAAGCCGACCTCGATGCCGTACTTGTCCATGAGGCCGCGCGGGCCGTTGGGGCGCGTCTCCGCCTCGGAGTTCGCGCCGAGGGTCAGGGGAGTGGTGACCTTCTCGAGGTCCGAGACCTTCTCCAGACCCCACTCGTCGGCGAACTCGCGCGTGACCACGTACGAGTCCTGGTCCGTGGCATCGGACTGCGCGAGGACGCGCAGGCCCTCGGGAACGGCCTCCTGGAGCTCCGTGTAGACGTCGTCGGTCAGGCGCGCGTCGGTCTCGCCCTGCCAGTACTGCAGCAGCGGTCCGCTGTACTCGGGGAACAGGTCGATGCTGCCTGCCTCGATCTCGGGGAGGTAGGCCTCGCGCTGACCGATGCGGAACTGGCGTTCCACCTCGTAGCCCTCAGCCTCGAGCGCCTGCGCGTAGATCTCGGCCACGATCTCGTTGGAGTAGTAGTCCTGCGAGCCGATGACGATGGGGTCGGCCGAGGCGGCCGGGGCCGAGGACGCGGGAGCGTCGGTCGCCGACGGCGAGGCGAGCGGGTCGCCGCCCCCGCAGGCGGCGAGGCCGAGCGCCGCGCTGAGGGCGAGGGGGATGAGCAGGTGAGGATGGTTCATGGATGGTCCTTCCGGGAGGGTCTGCGTCCTGAGGGGTCGGAGGTGTGGGCGGGGTCGGCCACCCGGCGGGCGGCCCGCTGGAGCGCGGCGAGGAGCAGCTCCAGCGCCAGGGCGAGCGCGATCACGATCAGCGACCCGGCGAGCATCTGTGCGTAGTCCCTGGTCTTGAGGCCGGCGAAGAGATACCGGCCGAGTCCGTAGTCGGAAGTGTAGGCGGCGAGCGTGGCGGTGGCGACGACCTGCAGCGTCGCGGCGCGCAAGCCGCCGACGATGACGGGCAGGGCAAGGGGGAGCTCGACCAGGACGACGACCTGGCCCGGGCTGAGCCCCACGGCGCGGGCCGCCTGCGGGATGGCCTCGTCGATGGCGAGGAATCCCGAGTACACGCCGGCCAGCAGGGACGGCACCGCCAGCACCGCCAGGGTCAGCAGCGGTGCCTCCACGCCGATGCCGAGCCAGAGCCCGAAGAGCGTCAGCAGCCCCAACGAGGGGACGGCCCGCGCACCGCCCATGAGAGCGGCCACCCAGCCCGCGCCGCGGCGGGCGTGCCCGACGAGGATCCCCGCCGGCACGGCGACGACCGCACCCAGCAGCACCGCCGCCCCCGTCACGGCCAGGTGCTGCGCCGTCCTGGCCGGGATGCCCGCCGGCCCGGACCATCGCCCCTCGACGGCGAGCCAGGCCCACGCTTCGCTGAGGAGGCTCATCGCGACACCACCACCGGGCCGCGGGCGCGCCGGGCCGCCCACGGCGTCAGTGCCTTGCCAGCGAGCACGAGGGCCGCGTCGAGGATCAGGGCGAGCGCGACGGTGACGACGACCCCGGTGACGACCTCGGCGACGATGCCGCGTTGGAATCCCTCGGTGAGGAGGCTGCCGAGGCTGGGCACTCCGATCAGGGCCCCGATGGTCACCAGTCCCACCGTGGAGACCGTGACGACCCGCACCCCCGCGAGGATCACCGGCAGGGCCAGCGGGAGGTCGACCCGCCACAGCATGCCCGTGGGGGAGTGCCCGACAGCGACGGCGGCGTCGCGGACGCCGCGATCCACGGCCCCGAAGCCGTCGACGACGCTGCGCACCAGCAGCGCCACCCCGTACACGGTGAGCGCCGCGATCATGGTGGCGGATGACCGCAACGGGGTGCCGATCAGGACCGGGATCACGATGAGCAGCGGCAGGGCAGGCACGGCGTAGAGGAGGGTCGCAGCGGCGAGCAGCGGTCCGCCGACGCGCGGCAGCCGCCACGCCAGCCGACCCAACGGCAGCGCCAGCAGCACGCTCAAGCCGACCGCCGGCACGGTCAGGACGAGGTGCCCCACGAGCAGTTCGAGGACCTGGGGCCAGTTGCCGGTCAGCCAGGTCACTCGAGGATCCCCACCGCGTGCCCCTCCAGGTCCACAGCCACCTGCCGCCCCCCGGAGGTGGCCAGCCGCAGGCTCCGGCGGCCGCGGTCCGCGCCGATGAAGCCCCGCACGAAGTCGTCGGCCGGCTGCGCCAGGATCTCGACGGAGGTGCCTCGCTGGGCGATCTCCGCCTGCGGGCGGAGCACGATCACCTCATCGCCGAGGCGGAAGGCCTCGTCGACATCGTGGGTGACGAAGAGGATGGTCTTGCCGAGGTCCGACTGGAGCCGCAGGAGTTCGTCCTGGAGCTCGCGCCGCACCAGCGGGTCGACGGCGCCGAAGGGTTCATCCATGAGCAGGATGTTCGGGTCGGCGGCCAACGCCCGGGCCACCCCGACCCGCTGCTGCTGACCCCCCGACAACTGCGCCGGATAGCGCTGGGCCAGTGATTCGTCCAGACCGACACGCCCCAGCAGCTCCAGCGCCCGGCTGCGCGCTGCCCGCCGGGTGGCCCCGGTGAGCAGGGGGACCGTCGCCACGTTGTCGGCCACCGTCCGGTGGGGGAGCAGCCCGCCGCTCTGCAGCACGTAGCCGATCGAGCGGCGCAGCGCCACGGGATCGCTGTCCCGGACATCGGCGTCGTCGATGAGGACCCGGCCGCCGGTCGGATCCACCATCCGGTTGACCATCCGCAGCAGGGTGGTCTTGCCGCTGCCGGAGGACCCGAGCAGGACCACGCAGCGGTGCGAGGGGACGGTGAGCGAGAAGTCGCGCACCGCGACGGTCCCGTCCGGATAGTGCTTGGCGACGTGCTCGAACTCGATCACCCCGTCAGCTTATGCGGCGACACAGGCAGCCGAGTGCGAGTTCGCCGCGAGAGATAGGCTGGACGGATCATGGCTGACGCGGGCCGATCGATCGAGGTGGCGCTTGAGCGGGAGCGCAAGTACGAGCTGCCGCCGCGGGCCCGGCTGCGCCTCTCGGAGCTCGGATCCGTCTCGCCGACGAGACGTCTCCGGCTCAGCGCCGACTACCTCGACACACCCGAACTCGACCTCTTCCGCCGTGGCATCACGCTGCACCGGCGCCGCGGCGGCGACGACGACGGCTGGCACCTCAAGACCCCGGCCGACGGGGGCCATCGCGTCGAGCACCGGATGCCGGGAGCGGCCTGCGAGCGGGTACCGGCCGCGCTCCGCGAGGTCGTCGCGGAGGCGGTGGGGGAGCGGCCGATCCTGCCGCTGCTCAGACTTCGCACGACGCGCACGGCGACCGAGCTCTTCGACGACACCGGCCGCGCCCGCGCCGAGATCAGCGTCGACGAGGTCCGTGCGACCCTGCTGCTGCCGCCCGGAGGGCGCTCGCACTGGATTGAGGCGGAGCTGGAGTTGGCGTCGGACGAACCCGCCGCCACCCTTGACCTCCTCGACGCGGAGCTCCGCCGGCAGGGACTGATGCCCGCCCGTCACTCCTCGAAGGCCGGCCGGGTCCTCCGCACCATGCACCCGGCCGATGCCGACCGCTCTGCTGTGGGCACCGCCCGGGGCGCGGTGTGTCGCGAACTCGGACGGCTGCAACACCTGGAACCCGCGGTGCTGCGGGACGAACCGGAGTCGGTCCACGACGCCAGGGTGGCGCTCCGACGACTCCGCAGCCTCCTCGGGGCCTACGGGCGCCTGCTCGTGTCCGCCGACGACGTGCGCGCACTGCGTGCGGAGCTGCGCTGGGCGGGACTGCGGCTCAGCGCCGCACGAGACCTTGAGGTCATGGGGGAGCTGCTCGCCGGAGTGCTGGGGCAGCTGCCCGAGGAGAGCAGGGATCGGGCGTCGGCGCTGTGGGAGCAGGCGTTGGCCGCCCGGACGGAGGAAGCTCGCGGGGACTGCGCCACGGCCCTGGCCACCCGGCGCTGGGACGCGCTGCACGCCCGGATCACGGCGTTGATCCTCGCCCGCCCGGGCCATGTCGACGAGACAGCCGGCCTCGATGCCCTGCGCCGCCTGGCCGCGGTGCCCCTGGGGCGGGCGGCCCACCGCTACGCGCGGGCCCTGCGCACCCCGTCGATCGGCGCGTGGCACGAGGTCCGCAAGGCCGCCAAGGCGGCCCGATACGCGCTCGAAGCCATCGCCCATCATCCCGACGCCACCGCCGCGGACCGGGCGGCCCACGAGACGTGGAAGGCGATCGCCGGCTCGCTGGGGGAGGTTCAGGACGTGGCCGTGGTGCGAGCGGCCCTCCCCTCCTTCGCCTCCGAGACGTCCGACGCTGACGTGATCGCCGACGTCGATGCGCACCTGGCAGCCCGGGCAGCCGCCGATCTCGCCGAGGCCGAGCACCTCCTGCGTGGAGCAGTCCGCGCGCTCAGGGACTTCCGGCCGGGTAGGTGACCACGCCCCCGGCCGTGATCGCGCCCGGCGTCAGCGTCGCGGGGACGATCCTGCCGGGGCCCATCAGGTGTGCGACGGCGTGGCCACGAGCCAGTGCGTGGTCGGCGATGATGCGCCGGTGGCAGCGCCACCACACCGCCTCCGAGCACATGACCGCGACGTCCTCGCTGTCCGACTCGGCCACGAGCCGAGTCAGGCCCTCCTGGAACGCGGGGCCGAGCGCGTGATCCGCGTAGTTGTGGAAGCTCCGGTTGCGCCAGAGGCCGTTGACGTCGTCCGGCACCTCGCGGGAGACGGGCCGGCGCCCGCCGAGTTCCTCCGCGCGGCGGAATCCGATGCCGTGGGCGGCCAGGGACTCAGCCAGGCGATCCGCGTCGAAGTGGGGGTGGCGGCGGGAACCCGGGAGCTTGCGGACGTCCACCACCGCGGTCACCCCCGCTGAGTCCAGCACCGCGAGGAAGTCGTCGATACTCCGGTCCGAGTGCCCGAGCGTATACAGCATGGTCACTCCCCGAGCGCGGCCCGGACGGCCTCGTGCACCGTCCGGTGACGGAAGCTGTACCCCGAGGCCTCGAGCGCGGCCGGGCGCACGTCGGCGTCCGCCGTCAGGAGCGACTCAGAGGCGTCGCGCCCCAGGATGGCCCGGAGGGCGAACTCCGGGGCGGGGACCAGGTACGGCCGGCGCAGTTCTCGGGCCAGCTCGCGGCCCAGGTCGCCGGCCGTGGCGGGCGTCGGTCCCGTGAGGTTGACGGGGCCGGTGAGCCCGGCGTCGATGATGTGGCGGATGGCGCCCACTTCGTCATCGAGCGAGATCCAGGGCCAGACCTGCCGGCCGGTGCCGATCGGCCCGCCGAGTCCGAGCCGGGTGAGCAGGATCATCGGCTTGAGGACCGCCTCCGGATGGATGACGGGGGCCGTGCGCAGCAGAGCGACCCGGGCCGTCGGGCCGGCGGCGGCGGCCTCCGCCTCCCACGCGACGCACAGGCGCGCCAAGAAGGTGTCACCCGGGCGTGACGATTCCGTCAGGGTCTGCCCGGGACGGGAGCCGTAGTACCCGACAGCCGATCCGGCGAGCAGGCGCGGCGCCTCACTGCCCAGGGCCCTGACGGCCGCCGCGACGGTGCGGGTCGGCACCAGGCGCGACTCCCAGAGGACGCGACGGTAGGCGCGGGTCCACGGGAGGCGCCCGATGCTCGCGCCGTTCAGGACGACGACGGCCTCCGCCCCGGCCAGCGACGCCGGATCCAGCGGCCGGCGCCCGGGGTCCCACGCGATCTCGTCGTCGCCCGTTGCGGGGCGCCTGACCAGGCGCCGGACCCGGATCCCGTCGCTCGCCAGGGACCTCATCAGAGCCCCGCCGATCAGCCCCGACGCCCCCGCGATAACCACCGTGCGTGTCCTCATGTGGCCACCCTGCCATGCCGCCCACCTCCGTGGCACCGGATGTTCATCTCACGAACTTTTTCTCGCGAATCACTTGCACATCGTCGAGAGGCGTGCGAAGGTGGAGCCACGAGCGGTTCAAACCACGTGCCGGCTCCGATCACTCAAGGATGTTTGAGATGACCATCGCACGTGCCTTCACCGACACCCCCACCCTCACCCGCGCCGATCGTGAAGCGCGCACGGAGGAGTTGTTCGAGCGACTCGCGGGGACCACGTCGGAGGCAGAACGCCAGCAGGTGATCGACGAGATCGTCGTCACCAATCTCCCCCTCAGCGAGGCCCTGGCCCGGCGCTACGCCGGCCGTGGCATCGACCTCGACGACCTCGAGCAGGTCGCTCGCATGGGTCTCGTCTGTGCCGTCCAGAGGTTCCGTACGGGCGGGGCGCCCTTCGTCGCCTTCGCCGTGCCGACCATCACCGGCGAACTGAAGCGCCACTTCCGCGCAAGCTGGATGGTCCGGCCCCCGCGCCGTCTCCAGGAGTCACCGGGCGACGAGGCCACCAGCGCCTTCCGCCCCGTCTCGCTCGATGTCGCCGCCACGCGCGAGGACGGCACGACGCCGTTCGAGCTGTCGACCGAGGACCACGACCTCGAACTGATCCCTGACCTCATCACGCTGCACCGGGCGATGAAGACCCTGAGCGCCGTCGAGCGGCGCGTCCTCACCCTGCGCTTCGTCGAGGATCTTCCGCAGGCGGAGATCGGCCGGCGGGTCGGCGTGAGCCAGATGCAGGTGTCCCGGATCCTCAGCCGGGTGCTGGCCGGCCTTCGCGCCGAAATGGAGCCGATGGCGGCCTGAGCGGTCACTCCGGGGCGTCGGTCCGGTAGGGAATACCTGCCGGCCGGCGCCCCGCGATCCATGTCGGCAGGGCCCACCACAGGGCGACACACGTGATCCCCGCGACAGCCGCCGCGACCCAAGCTGCACCGATGCCCAGCACCACACCGAAGACCAGCGCCGCGACCAGCGTGGTCGCGATCGCCAGCAAGCCGAGTCCGATCCGGGCGAGGGTGTCTCCGACCCGGACGACCGCGTCCTTGCGGTGCGTCCGGAACAGGGAGCGATGCAGCGAGACGGGGGCGAGGATGAAGAACGTCGCCAGGGTCGCCGTGGCGACCGCACCGAGGTAGACCAGACGCAGCCCGTCGCCCACCTCCGCGAACCGCTCCTGGAACGGCAGGATCAGCAGGAATCCGCCCAGGAGCTGGATGCCGGTCTGCGTCACCCGCAGTTCCTGCAGCAACTCGCTGAACTGGCGATCGAGCCGCTCGCCGGGCGTCTCGTCGCGATCGGCGTCGTTCATTCGCCCAGCTTCCCTCAGTTTCACTCCTATTGTCGACTGTGTGCATGTTTCACCGGTCCGATTGCGGGGTAGTGGGGGGATAGACGCCGCGGCCACCCCGCCACGGTGACACGAATCGAAGAACCAAGGAGGAACACCATGGGGATCGACGATCAGATGCGCAAGGCCGCCGACGAGGTGTCGGGACGCGCCAAGGAGATGTGGGGCGACCTCACCGACAACGAGCGCCTCGAGGCCGAGGGCCGGGCGCAGCACACGGCCGACGACGCCGGTCACGTGGCTGACCACGAACTCGACCCGGCACGCGCCGATCGGATCACCGACGACGTGTACGACCGCCCCGTCGGAGACGACGCACCCTACCTGGGTGGCCAGGACAGCAACCTCCGCGACGAGCTCCGCGACGACATGGGCCAGGACCCGCGGCGCCGTGACCGCGCCACCGACCCGACCGACGGCAACCTGCGCGACGCGCTCCGTGACGACATGGGCCAGCGCGACCCGCTGACAGATCCCAACGCGATCCGTCGCGACCAGATCTGACCTTCACCACCGACTTCCCTCACACCTACTGAAGGAGAAACATCATGGGAACCATCCTCTGGATCATCGCCGCCGTCCTCGTGATCGCCGGCATCCTCGCGATCGTGCGCAGCCAGCTCGTCTGGGGCATCGTCCTCATCATCCTCGGCCTGCTCGTCGGCCCCGGCGGCGTCAGCATCTTCACCTGACGCTCAGGGGGCCACCTCGGCTCCAGGTGTGCTTGACTGTGCAGCACAGACACCTGGAGGCGAGGCATGGTCCACGACATTCAGGCGCCTCCCCGGGATCCCCGGGGAGGCGTCGCTGCGTCCGCGGCGAGCGGCGGGGCACCCGCCGACGACCACGCGGCCCGCTCGTCTTTCCTGGCGCACGTCAGCCACGAGCTCCGCACACCGCTCACGCTGATCACCGCGCCGCTCGAGGACGCCCTCGCGCATCCGGACCTCCCCCCGGAGGTCCGCAGGCACCTGGCACTCGTGCAGCGCGGCGCAGCGCGCCTGACCCGCATGGTGGACGCCATGCTCGACTTCGGCCGGATCGAGGCCGGCGCTCTGGAACCCGCCCCGGTCGACCTGGACGTGGCGGCGATGCTGCGCACCCTCGTCGAGTTCTTCGTCCCGACCATGGAGCGGGCGGGCCTGAGCCTGGTCACGGACATCGAGGACCTTCCCCGAGCGGCCCACCTTGACCACGACATGGTTGAGCGGATCGTGTCCAACCTGCTCGCCAACGCCATCAAGTACACCCCCCGGGGCACCATCTCGATAGCGCTGCGCGACCTGGGCGAGTCGCTCTCCATCTCGGTCACCGACACCGGCGTCGGTATCGCGGCGGCGGATCGGGAGCGGGTCTTCCACCGGTTCGAACGGGTGGCCACGCCGATGGGGGCGCGCAGCCCGGGCGGCGTGGGCATCGGACTCCCGATGGTCCGTGATCTGGCCACGATCCTCGGCGGACAGGTGACTCTCGAGTCCACCCCCGGTGTCGGGAGCACCTTCACCGTGACCCTGCCCTACACCGTCGCCGACCCCACGGGCACCCACGCGAGCATCACGCCCCGCGGGGCCGCCTCGTTCGTGGCCGAGATGGCGTCCTGGCGGGGCATCGCCCCGGACACGCGTCGCCCGCCCACGGGCCACGGGCGGGCAGCGCTGCTCGTGGTGGAGGACAACCCCGACATCGCCGACTACCTGTCGTCGGTCCTCGCCGACAGCTACGACGTCACCGTGGCGGTCGACGGGGCGGCCGCGTTGGAATGCCTCGACACGGGACGGGTGGACATCGTGCTGGCCGACGCCGTGCTGCCGCGCCTCGACGGGCACGAGCTCGTCGCCGCCATGCGCGCGGATCCCCGCTTCAGCGATGTCCCGGTGGTGCTCGTCTCGGCCCAGGCCAGCTGGAGTGACGTCGCCGAAGGGTTGACCGGCGGCGCCGACGATTACCTCGCCAAGCCGTTCTCCCTGGCGGAGCTGCGGGCCCGGCTCGCGACCCATCTCGGCCGGGCGATGGACCGCATCACGACGGCGGAGGCGTTCGAGGAGCGCCAGGCCCACCTGCAGCGTGCCCTGGAGAGCCACCGCGCGGTCGGCCAGGCGATCGGGATCCTCGTCGAACGCCACCGGATCACGGCCAGCCAGGCCTTCGACCTGCTGCGCGACGCCTCTCAGCATCGCAACATCAAGATGCGCGACATCGCGCAGCGGGTCATCGAGACCGGGTTGGATCCCGATCAGGCCTGATCACGTGAAGACGATCTGACCGCCTTCGCTCAGTTCGATGAAGTCGCTGGCGCTGATGATGTCCTCCACGCCCTCGTACAGGTCCGAGCGGCTCAGACCGTTCATGTCGTAGCTGAGCTGGCAGCCCCAGAGATGGCCACCGGACGCCACGATGATGTCCAGCATCTCGCGCACTCCCGGAATCTCGAGCTCGTCGAACTGCTTCTTCATCATCGTCGTGGTGAGCTTGGTCATGCCGGGGATGGCACCCATGCCTGCCCACAGGGGCATGGACGGCGCCATGGGCAGATGCATAGCCGTGTTGCCGAGCATCGTGAACTTGATGCTGTCCATCGTGCGTTCGGTGATGAGATCGAAGCCCCAGAAGGTGAAGAAGATGTGGGTCTCCACCCCTTCACCGAGGGCGGCGTTGGCCATGATGAGCGCCGGGTAGGCCGTGTCGAGGTTGCCCTTCGACGCGACGAAGCAGATCTTCCGGGGACCGGAATCCTCCCTGGAGGGAGCGGTGAAGTCGGCCGGCTTGGCCGAGGTCCGGGCCGCGGAGGAGGGCTCTGCCGCCGGACGCGAGGCGGCCGGTCGACTGTCGCCGAAGTCGGGGATGATGGGGGTGTCAACGGTGTCTGTCATGTCTGGTCCTTCCTAGACGCAGCCCTTGGGCTTGGGCAGCCCTGCGATGTAGGCCATCTTCTTGGCGGGTTTCCCGGGGAACAGCCGGAAGAGCTCCTTCATGTCGAAGCCGCCGACGCTGGCGACCCTGCGCAGCGTCGCGGTCTCCTTGCGGGCCGGGTAGTCGGCGCGGAGGAACCGCAGCACCTTCCAGTGCTCGTCGGTCAGGTCCTCGACGCCTGCGTAGCCGGCGAGGATGGGAGCGAGATTCTCGTCCCATTGCGAGTACTCGGTGAGGAAGCCTTCGTCGTTGACGTCGATGGCTCGGCCGCCGATGCGGGTGGTGGGCACGATCGGGATCTCCTTAGAACTTGGGGATGATGGGGTCGGGCAGGATGGTGGACGGGTCGGCCGTCGAGTCGACGGCGACGATCGGAACGTAGTCGGGTACGGGACCCGCGCTCTGGCGACTGGCGGCCGGGGTCTTCGGGCCGCCCGCGCGCTGCGGGGAGGACGGCTTGCGGGCGGCGGGTTTGCGAGCCGACGGCTTGGCCGCCTTCGCCGTCGTCGTCGGGGGAGCGGGGTGGCGCTTGAGCAGGCCGAGGACCAGATCCTTGTTCGCGGTGCCGCTGGCCTCGCCCTCGATCTTCTTGCCCAGCAGGTGCATGTCCGTGGTGAACGGCAGCGGCCGTCCGCGCAGCAGGAACTCCCAGTAGACGAAGCGGAACGCGAGTTTGGCGAGGTGGTTCGAGCGGGATTCGCCGAGCAGGGTCATCGGTCCGACGCCGGGGAAGGGGAAGCCGCCCGTGTAGGGCTGAGTGCCGTAGTTGAAGTCCAGCAGCATGCCCTTGCCGTGCCCGGTCTCGATGAAGCAGTTGGCGTGACCGTCGAACTTGTGGGGCAGCTCGCGCCCCGCGATGTAGTAGGGCCAGTTCTCCATGAACACGTCGACGGAGAAGTGGGCCACCGATCCGGCCTTCGAGGTCTGCAGGGTCCCGCCGTCGCCGAGGACGAAGATGTCGGGGTGTTCCAGCGAGCGCATGGTGTGCTGGTCGCAGGGCACCAGATTCATGTCGTCGCCCAGCCCGGAGCGGGCCACGTACTCGGGCCCGACGTTGAGGGGGATGGACACGAGCAGGTCGTAGGGCACGCGCCGGTCGTCGTAGGACACCAGCTCCTTCGCCTCGGTGTCGACGCGTTCGACGGCGAAGTCCGGCTCGAGACGGATGTCGCGCTCGGTGAACATCTGACCCAGTTCGCGCGAGGCGATCGGCTTGGTGAAGGCGCCGTCCAGCGGGGTCACGTAGACGATCTCGACCTTCTTGCGGCTCTTGCGCTCGCGGAAGTGCGCGTCGGCGAGGAACGTGAACTCCAGCGGCGCGACGGGGCACTTGATGGGCATGTCCGTGAGGTGGACGACGAGGCGCCCGCCCGAGAACTCCTTCATGGCATTCGCCAACGCCAGCGAGTGCGGCAGGTCGTAGAAGTGGTGCACGTCCGGGTGGTCCGCGCCCGGTGTCAGGTCCGGCCGGGGCTCCACGCCGGTGGCGATCACCAGCGTGTCGTACTCCAATGAGCGCCCGTCGCCCAGGTGGACCGCCTTCGCGGCCGCATCGACGCGGTCGATCTCCGCTAGCACCAACTCCACACCGTCGGGGATGAAGTGGTGCCGCGAGCGGACGATCTTGTCCTCTGAGTAGATGCCCACCGGGAGGAACAGATAGCCCGGCTGGTAGTGGTGGTCGTCGTCGCGGTCGACGACGGTGATGTGCAGCTCGTCGGGCGGATAGGCCGCCCGCAGCTTGTTGGCGACCATGGTGCCGGCCGTGCCGCCGCCCAGGATGACCAGTCTCCTCATTGAGGCTCCTCATGTATCAGTCGGTGGAAGGATCGTATACCCATATGGGTATGGGGTCAGGGGATACCCCCCCTTAACTCCTACGACCCGTCGGAGACGGGGCGGTTATGCTGGTCGACAAGGGGCGACGACGCCCGGAGGAAGGACCCGGATGGCTGATCATGGCTGCTACGTGTCGGCGCTCGACATGTTCTCGATCGGCATCGGCCCCTCGTCGTCCCACACCGTCGGACCCATGCGGGCGGCCGCGGACTTCGCGGCCCGCATCACCCGGCCGGGCGCCCCTGTCGCCCGAATCACCGGCGTGCTGTACGGATCGTTGGGCGCCACCGGCATCGGGCACGGGACACCGGACGCGGTCGTCGCCGGCCTGCGAGGGCTGCACCCCGAGACCTGTGATCCCAGCGACGTCCGCGGCGCCTGGTCGGGGCACCGCGACGGCGCCCCGCTGCTGGTCGGAGGCACGGTGGAGGTGGAGTTCCGGCGCGACGACCTGAGGCTGGCCCCCCTGACCCGCAAGCCGGCGCATCCCAACGCCCTGACGCTGACGGCGCTGGGGTCGGGTGGGGAGATCCTGCTGGAGGAGACGTACTACTCGGTCGGCGGCGGCTTCATCCGGCGCGACGGGGACACACTCGACCACTCCGGCCCGGCGTCGGGCGGGGTCGCGTTCGACACGGCTGAGGATCTCATGCGGATCTGCGCCGAGTTCGGGCTCTCCATCGCCGACGTCGCGCGGCTCTGCGAGCGCGCCCACCGCCCCGACGGGGACACCGACGCGGGTCTGGACGCGATCTGGGCCGCGATGCGGGCGTCGATCGACGCGGGCCTGCACGCCAGCGGCCACCTCCCCGGGCCGCTACGGGTGCCGCGACGCGCGGCCGGCGTGATGCGCCAGCTCGAGCACGAGGAGGCCGGGCGTCAGCGGGGCGCGGAATGGCTCCAGGTGTACGCACTGGCGGTCAACGAGGCCAACGCGTCGGGGGAGCGCGTCGTGACCGCCCCCACCAACGGGGCCGCCGGTATCGTGCCGGCCGTCATCCAGTACTTCCTGGACGCCCATCCGGAGGCCGGGGCCGACGTGGTGCGGCGGTTCCTGCTCACCGCCACCGCGATCGGCAGTCTCATCAAGGCCAACGCGTACATCTCCGGAGCCGAGGGCGGATGCCAGGCCGAGGTCGGGTCCGCCTGCGCCATGGCGGCGGCCGGCCTGTGCGCGGTGCTCGGTGGCACCCCGCCCCAGGTCGAGAACGCCGCCGAGATCGCCATGGAGCATCACCTCGGACTGACGTGTGACCCGGTCGGAGGACTCGTGCAGGTGCCCTGCATCGAACGCAACGCCATCGCCGCCAGCACCGCGGTCACCGCCGCCAGGCTGGCGCTCCACGGCGACGGCCGCCACATCGTCTCCCTCGACACGGTGATCGCGACCATGCGGCAGACGGGCCTCGACATGCACACCAAGTACAAGGAGACCAGCACCGGCGGCCTCGCCGTCAACGTCGTCGAGTGCTGACGCCGCAGCGTCCGCCGGGGTAGCGTGGATCGGGACGGGGAGGTCGACGATGGACATCATTCTCATTCCGGGGCTCTGGCTCGACGGCGCGTCGTGGACGCATGTCGCCGGTCACCTGACGGCGGCCGGACACCGGGTCGTGGCCGTGACACCTCCCGGCCATGACGGTGGCGATCCGCGGCGCGCTACCTACGCCGACCTCGTCGCCGCCGTCGTCACGGAGATCGACAACGCGCGCGGCAAGGTGGTTCTGGTGGGGCACTCCGCGGGCTGCGCCGTCGCCTGGGCCGCGGCGGACCGCCGGGTCGACCGGGTCGCCTGCGCGGTACTGGTGGGCGGGTTCCCGATCCCGAACGGTCAGCAGGTGCTCGACGGACTGGAGGTGGTCGACGGCGTCGTCCCCTTCCCCGGATGGGCGGCCTTCGACGGGCCAGACACGGCCGATCTCGACGAGACGCTGAAGGCGGAGGCGGAGAGCCACATGACTCCCGCACCGGCCGACTTCGTGTCGGCGACCCAGCAGCTCCAGGACGATCGCCGCCACGCCATCCCCACCGTCATGGTGTGTCCCGAGTACTCCAGCGCGCAGCTGCGGGACTGGTCCGAGGAGGGCTTCGCCCAGCTGGGGGAGCTGCGGCACCTCGACGAGGTCGCCTACGTCGACCTTGAGTCAGGGCACTGGCCGCAGTTCAGCCGACCGGAAGACCTGGCCGACGTGATCCTCAGGGCCGCCACCGTGCACCACCGGGCTGATCGCTGACGGCGTACGGACAGGCTGCCGGGACCGGCGGCACCGACGCTACCGTGGGCGCTGATCCGCCCAGCTGAGGAGCCACGATGACGTACCGCCCCGAGACACTCGCCGTCCACGCCGGTCAGGAGGCCGCCGACACCGCCACCAACGCGCGGGCGGTGCCGATCTACCAGACCACCAGCTTCGTGTTCGATGACGCTCAGCACGCCGCCGACCTGTTCGCGCTGGCCCGCCCCGGCAACATCTACACGCGGCTGATGAATCCGACCCAGACCGTGCTCGAGGCCCGCGTGAACGCCCTCGAGGGCGGCGTCGGGGCCCTGGCGACCGCCTCCGGAGCCTCCGCCATCACCTACGCCGTACTCAACCTCACCTACGCCGGCGACAACATCGTGGCCCTGTCCACCCTCTACGGCGGCACCTACGCCCTCTTCGCCCACACCCTGAAGCAGTTCGGCATCGAGGCCCGGTTCGTCGACCCCGCCCGCCCCGACGACCTGGCGCGCCACGTCGACGACCGGACCAAGCTGGTCTTCGGGGAGACGGTCGGCAACCCGGCCCTCAACGTCATCGACCTCGACGCGTGGTCAGAGGCAGCGCACGCGCTCGGGCTTCCGTTCATCGTCGACAACACCGTCCCGACGCCGCACCTGACCCGCGTGTTCGACCATGGCGTCGACATCGCGGTGCACTCGGCGACCAAGTACCTGGGGGGACACGGGACGTCGCTCGGGGGCGTGCTGGTGGACTCCGGCCGCTTCGACTGGGCCGCGCATGCGGAGCGCTTCCCGGGGCTGACCGCCCCTGACGCGGCCTACCACGGCGTCGTGTGGACCGAGGCGGCGGGCCCGGCGGCCTACGTCATCCGGGCCCGCACCGTCCTCCTGCGCAACACCGGCGCGGCGATCGCGCCCATGAACTCGTTCCTGCTGCTGCAGGGCATCGAGACGCTGCACCTGCGGATGGAGCGGCACAGCGAGAACGCGATGGCGGTGGCGCGGCACCTGGAGCAGCACCCGGCGGTGGCCTGGGTGAGCTACCCGGGCCTGCCGTCGAGCCCGACGCACGACATCGCAACCCGAATCCTCAAGGGTGGGTTCGGCGGACTGGTGTCGTTCGGCATCCAGGGCGGCCGCGCCGCCGGCACGGCCTTCGTGGAGTCCCTGCAGCTGTTCAGCCACCTGGCCAACATCGGCGACGCCAAGTCCCTGGCCATCCACAACGCGTCGACCACCCACTCCCAGCTGTCCGACGAGGAGCTGGAATCGGCGGGGGTGCCGGCGGAGATGGTGCGCCTGTCGGTGGGCATCGAGCACATCGACGACATCATCGCCGACATCGATCAGGCGCTCGCCCGGATCTGACCTACGAGGTGGTGCGCGGGTCGCTGGCCTGGTGCCGGCGATCCGCCTCGATGTCTTCCTCGGCGATCGAGTGGTCGGAGGTGTGGAGGTGTTCCCCCGCCTCCGGCTGCTCGGTCTCGCGCGGGGTCAGCTCGCTGTCCTCGACGGCAGCGTCGGCGTTCTGACCGGGGATGCGGTGCTCGGACATGGCGGCCTCCTTCGTGTGGAATGGTCCTGGTCAGGCTAGCCTCTCCTGCCTGGACGCGGGCCCGTTCCGGTGGTCGAATGGGCTCATGAGTACACGCGCGGCCACCCCGGACGTCGTCGAGTCCGCGGCACTCACCGGTCGGCTGAATTGGCTCCGGGCGGGGGTCCTGGGCGCCAACGACGGCATCGTCTCGATCTCCGCCACCGTCGTCGGCGTGGCGGCCGCCACGGACACCGTCACCCCCGTGCTGCTGGCAGGCGTGGCCGCGGTGGTCGCCGGGGCGATCTCCATGGCGCTGGGGGAGTACGTGTCGGTCTCGAGCGCCGCGGACTCGCAGCGTTCCATCATCGCGGCGTTGCGTCAGCTGCTGAGCACCGACCGGCGGGCCGTCGACGACGAGCTCGTTGTGGCCTACATGCGCCAGGGGCTCAGCCGTCCCACCGCCGAGCGTGTGGTGTCCGAGATCGGCGACGCACACGCCGTGACGGCGCACCTCTCGCAGCGCTTCCACCTGGCCGAGGACGAGGTGGTCAACCCCTGGCACGCGGCGGTGGCCTCGGCGCTGGCTTTCCTCGCGGGCGCTGTCCTTCCGCTGCTCACCATTCTGCTCAGCCCTCTCGAGCTACGCATCCCCGTCACTGTGCTCGCGGTCCTCGTCGCGCTCGCCCTGACAGGCGGTGTGGGCGCCAAGCTCGGCGGCGCCCCCGTCGGCCGCGCCGTGCTGCGGGTCACCACCGGTGGCCTGCTCGCGCTGGCCGCGACTTACGGCGTCGGCGCGCTGCTCGGGGTGACGGTCGCCTGATCGGGCCCCGCGGAACTGCTGCAACAATGGGGGCGTGACAACGCACCTCGACCGCAGCGTGGGCCTCGTGACGACCCGCACCGCTCGCGTGTTCGACGACGCCCACCCGCTGACGCTGCGCAGCGGGGCCACCCTCGGCCAGGTGGACGTCGCCTACGAGACGTACGGCACCCTCAACCACGCCCGCGACAACGCGGTGTTCATCTGTCACGCGCTGACGGGCGACGCCCACGCCGCGGGATTCCACGACGGCGACACCAAACCCGGCTGGTGGGACACGATCATCGGGCCGGGCAAGCCGATCGACACCGGCACCTGGTACGTCGTCTGCGCGAACCTCCTGGGCGGCTGTCAGGGCACCACCGGTCCCTCGTCGACCAACCCGACCACGGGGGAACCGTACGGCCTGGACTTCCCACTGCTGGACATGGGCGACTTCGTGGAGGTGCACCGGGCACTCGGCCGCCACCTCGGCATCGACCACTTCGCCGCCGTCGTCGGCGGCTCCCTGGGCGGGATGCAGGCGCTGCAGTGGGCCATCGACCACCCCTCAGAGGTCGGCCGGGCCATCATCATCGCGGCATCGTCACGCCTGACCGCCCAGAACATCGCGTTCTCCGCAGTCGGCCGGCAGGCCATCATGCGCGACGGCGACTTCCGCGAGGGGCGGTTCCTCACCGAGGGGACCGCGCCGCGGCGCGGCCTGGCGGTCGCGCGCATGATGGCCCACATCACGTACCTGTCGGAGACCGGCTTCGAGGAGAAGTTCGGCCGCTCCGCCCAGCGAGGCGAACTCACCAAGAACTTCGGTGTGGACTTCGCCATCGAGAGCTATCTGGAACACCAGGGCGAGCGGTTCCTGTCCCGGTTCGACGCCCTCAGCTACCTGTACCTCACCAGGGTGATGGACTACTTCGACCCGTTCGCCGACCCGCAGGCGCTCGACGCGCTCCTCGACGACCCGGTCCGGTTCCTGGTTCTGAGCTTCGACACGGACTGGCGCTTCTCGACCGAGCACTCGCGCCGCATCGTGCGCCACCTGGAGGGCGCGCGCCTGCCGACCTCGTTCCGGGAGATCCACTCGGCGTGGGGCCACGACTCGTTCCTGCTCGACATCCCTGACTACCACGCCACCGTCCGCGCGTTCCTCGAGCGCGCCGCCGAGGACCTGTCATGACCCCCAAGGCGCGCCGGGACCTGTGGCTCATCTCGACCCTCATCCCTGAAGGGTCCCGCGTCCTGGACCTCGGGTGCGGTGACGGGGAGCTGCTGCGGCTCCTGCAGCGCAAGGGCTGCTCGGGTACCGGCGTCGACATGAGCCCCTCGAACCTGGTCGCCGCCATGCGCAGCGGCGTCGACGTCATCCAGCTCGACCTCGACCGGCAGCTGGGGGAGTTCGCGGACGACTCCTACGACGTCGTTGTGCTGTCGCGGACGCTGCAGACCGTGCGCCATCCGCGCCACGTCCTGCAGGAGATCGGCCGCATCGCCGTGCACTCGCTGGTGTCGATGCCGAACTTCGCCCACTGGCGCAACCGGCTCCGCCTCCTCTCGGGACGGATGCCGATGTCGAAGGACCTCCCGTTCGAGTGGTACGACACACCCAACCTGCACCACTCGTCGCTGCCGGACCTGGAGCCGCTCTTCTCGGGCCTGGGCATGGTCATCGACACGCGGATCCCGCTCGACGCCTCGGGCCGCCCCCACCGGCTGGGGAACCTCGCCCCCAACCTGGTCGCGAGTTCCTCGCTGTACCTGCTGCACGCTAGGCGATGAGGTCGGCGACGCGGGTCAGCGCGCCCCCCAGCCCCCAGCGGGTGGTCAGCTCGGCGATGCGGTCGCGGTCCGGCGGCGTCCGTGTGAGCGGTGGCAGCTGCAGCGCATCGACACAGGTCACGACCTCGCGCGCGCGGGCCAGGTAGTCGACGTCTGCCAGGACCTTCGCCCGCATCGACGCCGCCATCCCCGAGGCGGGGTTCAGCGCGGCCTCGACGATGGCCTCGAGCGACGCATGGGCCGACACCAGGGCCACGGCGCTTTTCTCGCCGATGCCGCGGACCCCGGGCAGTCCGTCCGACGGGTCGCCCCGCAGCACGGCGAAGTCCACGTAGCGCGCCGGCGGGATCCCGTAGCGGGCCGTCAGTGTCTCGGGCGTGACGACCTCGTGATTGGCGACCGACCGCGCGACGTAGACGACGCTCGTGTCCGCGTCGACCAGCTGGAACAGGTCCCTGTCTCCGGTGACGACGAGGCTGCGGCCGTCGTGCGCTCGGGCGAGGGAGGCCAGCACGTCGTCGGCCTCGTGGTCCGGCACCCCGAGGACCGGCAGCCCCAGCGCCTCCAGGCACTCCCGGATCACCGGCACCTGGACCGCCAGGTCGTCGTCGACCACTTCCTCGTCCGCGGAGCCGCCCTCGACGACGCGGTGCGCCTTGTAGCTGGGCACCAGATCGACCCGCCAGGCCGGACGCCAGTCGTCGTCCCACGCGCAGGCGATCACGTCCGGGGTGTACTGGCCGACCAGGCGACCGATGAAATCCAACGTGCCGCGCACCGCGTTGACCGGGCGGCCGTCCGGCGACCGGAAGGTCGCGGGAACGCCGAAGTACGCACGGAAGTACAGGTAGGAGGTGTCGAAGGCCATCAGCGTGCTCACCGCGCCATCCTCGCACAGCGTCACCCGAGTCCACGCGGGTACTCTTGGGCCTCGTGATCGACCGTCCGCCGCTCCCCACGGCACCCTCGGCGGCGCTGGCCGTCGCGGCCGGGCTGCTCGTCGGCGCCGGCCAGGCGCCCATGGGGCTGTGGCCCGCGACACTGGCCGGGGTGGCCCTGTTCACGTGGCTCATGTCGGCACGCCCCGCGCGCTCCGCGCTGGGGCTCGGCTATCTGGCGGGGGCCGTCATGAACACCCTCACGGTGTCGTGGGTGTCGGTCCTCGGCACCGGCGTCGCCGTGGCGCTGATCGCCTTCATGGCGCTGTGGTGGGCCGTGCTGGCCTGGACGGTGTCGCGGCTCACCGCCCTGCGCGCCTGGCCGCTGCTCGTCCCTGCGGCCTGGGTCGCGATGGAGTTCGCCTCGGGCAGCGTCCCCTTCGGCGGATTCCCGTGGACGCGCCTGGCTTACACGGCGATCGATCAGCCGATGTCCGGGCTGCTCCCGTGGGTCGGGGCCACCGGTGTCAGCTATCTCGTCGCCCTGGTGGCGCAGCTGCTGCTCGTCGCAGTCACCTCCCGGCCGAAGGCCTTGCCGGCGCTCGCCGGGTCCGCCGCGGTGTTCGCCGTCGGAGGGCTGGCGAACCTGGCGCCCCTGCCGCCCGCCAGCGGCGAGGTGCAGGTCGCCATGGTGCAGCCGAACGTCAACCGGGCCGAGAAGGGCACCGACAGCTACGCCCGATCCGTGACCAACAACGCCCTGAGCGAGACAGTGTTCGCCCTCGCCGAGGCCCGGGCCACCGATCGGGCGCCGGACTTCGTCCTGTGGCCCGAGAACGCCACCGACGTCGATCCCGCCACCGACGCCGACACCCGGCGCCTGGTCGAGCTCTCGGTGCGGCTGGCCGACGCTCCGGTGTTCGTCGGGGCCCTCACCTTCCCGGACGTGCCCGACTCCCGCCAGACCTCGAGCATCTGGTGGCATCCCGACTCCGGTCCGGGCGACGTGTACCACAAGCGCAATCTCGTGCCGTTCGGCGAGTACATCCCCTTCCGCGACGTCCTGCTGCCCCGCCTGCCGATCCTGCGCCAGGTGGGCCGGCAGTCCATCCCCGGCGAGGGGCCCGGCGTCGTGGAGGCCCCCACGCTGACGCGGCCGGACCTGACCGTCGGCACGCTCATCTGCTTCGAACTGGCCTACGACGACACGGCCTACGACCTCGTCAGGTCCGGCGCGGATCTCATCGTGTCGCAGTCGAACACCAACACCTACGCGGGCACCTTCGAGCCCCACCAGCAGCTCGTGCTGAACCGGGTCCGCGCCATGGAACTGCGCCGGGAGGTGGCCGCGGCGGCCCTGAACTCGACCTCCGCCGTCATCGACGCCCGCGGAAGGGTCCAGCAGATCACGGGCGAGTTCGAGGCGGCCAGCTTCCAGGTGACGCTGCCCCTGCGCGATCACGTGACGCCTGCTGTGGCGCTCGGACCCTGGCCGTCCTGGGCCGCGTCGCTCGCCGCTCTGGCGGGGCTCGCCGCTGCGCTGCGACGCCGCACGGGCAGGTCCGGGTAGCATGGCGCCCATGACCAGCCAGGACGCCCTCGACCGGGTTCTCGTCATCATCCCGACGTACAACGAGGCTCAGAACATCGAGAGCATCACCACCCGGCTGCGCCGAGCGGTGCCGCACGCGCACATCCTCGTCGCCGACGACAACTCTCCCGACGGGACCGGGGCCATCGCAGACCGGCTGGCCGCCGACGACGACCACATCCACGTGATGCACCGCAAGGGCAAGGAGGGCCTCGGCGCCGCCTATCTCGCGGGGTTCCACTGGGGGCTCGACAACGGCTACGGCGTGCTCGTCTCGCACGACGCCGACGGCTCCCACCAACCGGAGGAACTGCCCCGGCTGCTGGCAGCCATCGACGCCGGTGCCGACATGGTCAAGGGGTCGCGCTGGGTCAAGGGCGGTTCGGTCGTCAACTGGCCCAAGACGCGTGAGCTCATCTCGAAGGGCGGATCATTGTGGACCCGGCTGTGGCTGGGCATCCCCGTGAAGGACGCCACGGGCGGGTTCAACGCCTACCGGGCCGGCACGCTGCGCGGCATCAGCCTCGACGAAGTGGCCTCCGCCGGCTACTGCTTCCAGATCGACCTGGTGTGGCGCGCCCTCAAGAACGGCTTCCGTGTCGTCGAGGTGCCGATCGAGTTCGTGGAGCGCGAGTTCGGCGACTCGAAGATGAGCCGCAACATCGTCGTCGAGGCCCTCATCCGCACGACGCTGTGGGGCGTCGAGCACCGGATCGGACAGGTGCTCCGCGCCGTCCGCCGCCTCGCCGGGCGCAGGGCCGCGTGAGCGGGCAGCGGGGGACGCCCCGCGCGGTGGGTCTCAAGGTCGGCGTCGTCGGACTGGTGATCTTCCTGCTTGTCTTCGCCGAGATCGCCGCGATCCTGTGGGTCGCGGGGGAGATCGGGTGGTGGACGCTCGCCATCCTCCTGGTCACGACCCTGATCGGCATCGTCCTGCTGCAACGGGAGTGGCGGAAGGCCTGGGCAGGTCTCGCGGACGCGCTGCGGTCAGGAGAGCTGCCGTCCGGCCGCCTCGCGGACGCGTCGCTCGTGCTCATCGGAGGCGTGCTGCTCGTGCTCCCCGGTCTGTTGACCGACGTCATCGGCCTGCTTCTGCTGCTTCCGTTCACCCGCCCGTTCATGCGATCGGCGCTCGCCTGGGTGGCGTCGGCGGCATTGAAGCGCTCCGGAACGCCGGCCGGGCCGTCCAGCGTGATCCGGGGCGACGTCGTCGCGGAGCCACAGACGCTGATCCCGGAGATCGAGCGCGACGACCAGCCGCCGACGGAACGTCAGTAGAGCCGGTCGGACTCCCGCAGCTTCGTCAGCTGCTCGTTGAGGATGTCCTCGAGCTCGGGGATCGACCTGCGCTCGCGCAGCATGTCCCAGTGCGTGCGCGCCGGCTTGGTTTCCTTCTCCTCGCCGACCACTCCGTCGGAGCGCACGGCGACGGATCCGCACTTCTTGCATTCCCATTCGGTCGGCAGCTCGGCCTCGAGGGCGAACGTCACGGCGAAATGGTGCCCCTTGGGGCAGTCGAACTCGATCTGGCGGCGCTCGGCGAACTCGACGCCCTGTTCGTCTTCGAATGTCTTGGAGCCAAGGCCCACACCACGCAGTGCACGGTCAGCCATAAAGTCCTCCTTCGTCTGCTGCATGAACAACGAACGGACGGGCCGATCGGTTCCGACCCGCTACCGAGTAGACCACATACCCCGGGCCCTGAGAACCTCTTTCAGCAAATCGGGCCGGTCGGTGACGATGCCGTCGACCCCCCAGTCGAGGAGGCGGTGCATGGTGGTGGGATCGTCGATGGTCCACACGTGGATCCGGCGGCCCGCGGCGTGGATGCGGCGGACGGTGCGCGGCGTCACCAGGTCGACCGTCATGGGGCCGACGGTGTGGCTGAGCGGCACTTGGAACACCTGACCACCCGGCGGCATCCCGCCCACCGCCATGGCCGCGACGCCCGCCGTGGATACGGCGGTGGGGACCTGCGGCAGCATCGCGCGGAATCGCCGGATCGTCACGCGGGAGAACGACCCCACGCACACGCGCCGCTCCGCCCGGTGGCGACGGAGGCACTCGGCGAGCGGGGCGGCGGCCGCGGCGTGCTTGATGTCGATGTTGAAGTTGCACTCGGGAAACACCTCGAGCAGCTCGTCCAGTGTGGGAATCGGCTCGCGGCCGCCCACCCGGAGCTCTTGGACCTCGCCCAGGGTCACGCCCGACATCGATCCTTCGACGTCGGTCACGCGCGCGAAGTCGTCGTCGTGGAAGGCGATGAGGTGGCCGTCGCGCGTGACGTGTACGTCGGTCTCGAGGTAGCGGTAACCGAGCCGGACCGCGTTGCTGAACGCGCGCACAGTGTTCTCGATGCCCAGATTCGCGGTGAGGAACGCGCCGCCGCGGTGGGCCATCGGGATGAACTCGGGGGACAGATAGTCCTCGTGCACACCGGCCATAGAGTCGCAGCTTATGGGCTGACTGTGGGTTTCGCCAAGGGTCGGGCTCCGCGGGCCCGGCGGATATGCCATCGAGGGCGCGGTGGTGTATAGATGTGCGGATGGCAACCGTTGTGTCCATCCAGTCCGCCGTCGCGTACGGTCACGCCGGCAACTCGTCAGCCGTGTTCCCCCTCCAGAGGTCCGGTGTCGATGTGTGGCCCGTCTACACCGTCAACTTCTCGAACCACACGGGCTACGGCGCGTGGCGCGGTCCGCTGATCCCCGCCGACGACGTGGCCGAGGTCGTCCGCGGCATCGACGAACGCGGGGTGCTCGACCAGGTCGACGCCCTGCTGTGCGGCTATCAGGGCACGCCTGAAGTTGGTCGGGTGATCCTCGACACCGCGGCGCTGATCCGGCAGCGGAACCCCGACGCGGTGTTCTGCGCCGACCCGGTCATGGGCGACGTCGACCGCGGCTTCTACGCGCGGCCCGGCATCCCGGAGTTCTGGCGCGACCACGTCGTCGAGCGCGCCGACATCATGACCCCGAATCTCTTCGAGTTGGAGTTCCTCACGGGCCGCTCCACCGCCACGACCGCCGACGTGTTGGCCGCCGCCGAGGCGCTGCGCGCACGCGGGCCGCGCGTGGTCGTCGTGACCTCGGTCGTCGGGGCCGACGCCTCGGACGAGGTGATGCGCATGATCGGCGTGGGTCCGGACGGCGCCTGGCAGGTCGAGACGCCCGTGCTGGATCGGAAGTTCACCGGGTCGGGGGACCTCACCACGGCCATGTTCCTGGCGCACTGGCTGCGCAGCCGCGACGTCGGTGAGGCGCTGGGGGCCACCGCGTCGATCGTCTACTCGGTCCTGGAGGCGACGACGGAGGCGGGCCATCCCGAACTGCGGCTGGTGGCCGCCCAGGACGACATCGTGTCACCCAGGTTCCGCTTCACGGCGGAGCGGCTGGAGGCCTAGTCAGGCGTCGTTCTGCGGCGTGCCCCAGAAGACGTTGATCGAGGCGCCCAGCTTGTTGAGCCGCTGGGGCAGGTCCTCGTAGCCGCGGTTGATGACGTAGACGTCCATGAGGTTGGTGGTGCCCCGAGCGGCCATGGCCGCGAGCAGGAGGCACACCGCGGGGCGGAGGGCGGGCGGCGACTCGATCTCCCGGGCCCGCCACTTCGTGGGGCCCAGGATGAGCAGGCGGTGGGCGTCCATCAGCTGGATGTTGGCCCCCAGGTCGGCCAGCTTCTTGAGGTGGATGGCCCGGTTGTCGTAGACCCAGTCGTAGATGACGCTCTGGCCGGTCGCGGTGGCGCAGATGACCGCGAAGAACGGCAGGTTGTCGATGTTGAGGCCGGGGAAGGGCATCGGGTGGATCTTGTCCAGCGGCGCCACGAGATCCGACGGCACCACCGTCACGTCGACGAGGCGGGTCCTGCCGTTACGGCTGCGGTACTCCGGCGAGAGCTCGAGCCGCTGGCCCATCTCGTCGAGGACGGCGAACTCCACCTCGAGGAACTCGATGGGGCACCGGCGCACCGTGATCCCCGAGCGCGTGACGATCCCGGCCGTGACGAGACTCATCGCCTCGATCGGATCCTCTGAGATGTGGTACTCCACGTCGGCCTCGAGGTGGTCGCGCCCACGCACGGTCAGGGTGGTGGTCCCGATGCCGTCGATGTCCACGCCGAGTTCCTGCAGGAAGAAGCACAGGTCCTGCACCATGTAGTTGCCCGACGCGTTCCGCAGCACGGTCACACCCGGGGCGCGGGCAGCCGCCATGACGGCATTCTCCGTGACAGTGTCGCCGCGTTCGATCAGGGTGATGGACCGCTCTACACCCTCGATGGGCTGCACGGTGGCGTGGTAGTTGCCCTCCGTGGCCTCGACCGTGAGACCCATCTTGCTCAGCGCGGACATGTGTGGATGCACCGTCCTGGCCCCCAGGTCGCAGCCGCCGGCGTAGGGGAGCAGGAACTGCTCGAACTCGTGCATGAGCGGGCCCAGCAGCATCAGGATGCTGCGCGTGCGCTTGGCCGCCCGCGCGTCGATGGTCTCGGGTGTGAGTGTCCCGGGTCGGACGATCTCCAGGTCGTTGTCGCCGATCCAGGTCAGTCGCACCCCGATGGAGGTGAGCACCTCGCTGATCCGGTCCACCTCCTCGATGCGCGCGATGCCGCGCAGCACGGTCCGGCCCTGGTTGAGCAGGCTCGCGCAGAGGATCGCCATGGCGGCGTTCTTGCTCGTGCGCACATCGATCTCCCCGCTGAGCCTCGTGGGCCCCTGGATCTCGAAGTTGACGTTGCCCTGGGTGGCCGTCTGGATGAGGGGCATGTCCAGCGCCTCGGCGAGGCGGTTGATCATGCTGAGGGACAGGTTCTGCTGACCGTTCTCGATGCGGTGCACCGCGCTCTGGACGGTGCCCAGTTCGTCGGCCAGCCGCTGCTGCGACCACCCGCGGGCCAGCCGCGCCTCCCGGATCATCCTTCCGATGGACTCACTCGTCGCACTCATCCGGCCAGACTATCTCATGAGTGAGATGGGCCATCGGTTTTGCTGGCAGACGGCCCGACGCGCGGCGACGCGTCGCACTACAGTGGGCGCCATGAGCTCTGATTTTGACGTCGTCGTCCTCGGTGCGGGCCCTGGTGGGTACGTCGCCGCCATCCGCGCCGCGCAGCTGGGGCTGCGCGTGGGCATCATCGAGAAGAAGTACTGGGGCGGTGTCTGCCTCAACGTCGGGTGCATCCCCACGAAGTCGCTGCTGCGCAACGCCGAACTGGCGCACATCTTCACGCATGAGGCGGGCACGTTCGGCATCGAGGGCCAGGTGACGTTCGACTACGGCAAGGCGTACAGCCGGAGCCGTCAGGTTTCGGACCGGATGACCAAGGGCATCCACTACCTCATGAAGAAGAACAAGATCACGGAGATCGACGGGTGGGGAACGTTCGTCGACGACCACACCATCCGCGTCGCCGGCAACGACGGCCAGGAGCGCACGGTGACCTTCACCAACGCCATCGTCGCGGTCGGTGCCACGACCCGCCTGCTGCCCGGGACAACGCTGTCGGACAACGTCGTGACCTACGAGGAGCAGATCCTCTCCGATTCGGTGCCGGACTCGATCATCGTGGGCGGTTCGGGGGCCATCGGCACCGAGTTCGCGTTCGTGCTCAGCCAGTACGGCGCGAAGGTCACCATCGTGGAATACCTGGACCGCATGGTCCCCACCGAGGACGCCGAGGTGTCGGCGGAACTCGCCAAGGCGTACAAGAAGCTCGGCGTCACCGTGCTCACCTCGACGAAGGTCGAGAGCATCGAGGACACCGGCTCGGGGGTGCGGGTGACCGTGAGCCCGGCGGCCGGCGGCGAGCAGCAGGTCCTCGAGGCGGACCGGTTCCTGTCCGCCATCGGCTTCGCCCCCCGGACGGAGGGCTACGGCCTGGAGAACACCGGCGTGGCGCTGACCGAGCGTGGCGCCGTCGCGATCGACGAGTACATGCGCACCAACGTCGCGCACATCTACGCCATCGGCGACTGCACGGGCAAGATGATGCTCGCGCACACCGCCGAGGCGCAGGGTGTCGTGGCCGCCGAGACCATCGCCGGAGCCGAGACCCAGCCGATCAACTACGACATGATCCCGCGCGCCACGTACTGCCAGCCGCAGATCGCCTCCTTCGGCTACACGGAGCAGCAGGCCCGCGACAAGGGCTTCGACGTCAAGGTCGCCAAGTTCCCGTTCGCGGCCAACGGCAAGGCGTGGGGGCTCGGCGAGGGGACCGGGTTCGTCAAGGTCGTGGCCGATGCCCGCTACAACGAGATCCTCGGCGCGCACATGATCGGCCCGGACGTCACGGAACTGCTGCCCGAGTTGACCCTGGCGCAGGCGTACGACCTCACGGCCGACGACGTCGCCCGCAACATCCACGCCCACCCGACGCTGTCCGAGGCGCTGAAGGAGGCCGTCGAGGGCATCGCCGGCCACATGATCAACTTCTGAATCATGGACGACTCGTTCTCGCTGCGCGGACGCGTCGCCGTCGTCACGGGCGCCTCCCAGGGGATCGGCCGTGCCGTCGCGGTGGCCCTGGCCCAGGCCGGGGCACGGGTGGGCTGCGCGTCACGCAGCGGGACGAGTGCCGAGGCAACGGTCGCTGACATCCGCGCGCTGGGAGGTGAGGCGGCACCCGTGGCGTGGGACGTCCGAGACCGGTCCGCCGCCGCCACGGCGATCGCCGAGGTCGAACGCGCGCTCGGGCCGGTGGACCTCGCGGTCAACAACGCCGGCATCGGTGCGGGTACGCCGGCCCTCGAGATCACGGAGCCGCTGTGGCGGGAGGTGTACGCCACCAACGTCGACGGCCTCTTCTGGGCCTGCCAGGCGGAGGCCCAGGCCATGCTCGCACACGGGCGCGGGGGAGCGATCGTCAACATCGCCTCCATCTCCGGACACATCGCGAACCGCAACCTCACCCAGGCGCAGTACAACTCCAGCAAGGCGGCAGTCATCCACCTCACCCGTTCCCTGGCCGTGGAATGGGCGGGCCACGGGATTCGCGTGAACTCCGTGAGCCCCGGGTACGTCGCCACCCCCATGAACCAGCGCGCCGAGGTCGCGGACCTCGTGGCCGAGTTCGCCGACACCACGCCGATGGGTCGCCTTGCGCGGCCGGAGGAGGTCGCGGGTCCTGTCGTGTTCCTGCTCGCGCCCGCGGCGAGCTACGTCACCGGCGCGGACCTCCTGGTCGACGGAGGCTACTGCTGCTGGTGATCCGGCTAGGGTGGCTTCATGGAGCAGCGCAACGTCGGCACCTCTGATCTCCGCGTGAGCGTCGTCGGGATGGGATGCAACAACTTCTCCCGCCCCAGGACCGCGACGGAGAGCCTTGAGCACAGCATCCGCGTCATCCACGCGGCCGTCGATCACGGCATCACCTTCTTCGACGGGGCGGACATCTACGGCGGCAGCCCCGGGCAGAGCGAGGAGTTCCTCGGCGAGGCGCTGCACAACCGGCGCGACCAGGTGGTCATCGCCACCAAGTTCGGCCATCAGGACTTCGCGATGCCGGGCGCTGACGCCTGGGGGCCGAAGGGGGCGCGCCGCTACGTGCGCTCCGCCGTCGAGGCCTCCCTCCGCCGGCTCCGGACCGACCACATCGACCTGCTGCAGATGCACACCCCGGACCCGGAGACTCCGATCGAGGAGACGCTCGCGATCCTGACGGACCTGGTCGGCGAAGGCAAGGTCCGCTACATCGGCCACTCGAACTTCTCCGGCGCGATGGCCCGCGAGGCCGCGGACATCTCGCTGGCGGAGGAGTACGAGTCGTTCATCTCGGCGCAGAACGAGTACTCCCTGCTCTCGCGGGACATCGAGTTCGACCTGCTACCTGCCGCCGTCGAGCTCGGCCTGGGCGTCTTCCCCTACTTCCCCCTCGCCAACGGCCTGCTGACCGGCAAGTACACCGCCGACGGAGGCGGCCAGGGCCGCATGCGCACCATCAAGTCGGCCCAGCTGGGCGACGTCGACTGGGACCTGCTCGACAGATACCGGGAGCTCTGCGACGACGCGGGCGTCCCGATGCTCCACGTCACCTTCCAGTGGCTGCTGAGCCGCCCCTCGATCTCGTCCGTCATCGCCGGGGCGACCCAGGTCGACCAGGTGGTGCAGAACGCCGCGGCCGGCGAGGCCCAGGTGCCGCGGGCTCTGCTGGACGCCGTCGACGAGCTCTTCGCTCCCTGAGCTCAGCTGACGAACAACGGATCGCCGGCGGTGACGTCGCCGACGGCGGCGTCACTGATGCTGTCCGGCGCGGCATCCATGACCACGACCACGACGGTGGTGTCCATGTCCGGGTCCGTGATGGTCGCGGGATCCCAGCTGACCACCGGAGCGCCCGCCGCCACGGTGGCGCCCTGCTGCCCGTGGACCTCGAAGCCCTCGCCGGCCAGGCGCACCGTGTTGATGCCCACGTGCACGAGGATGCCGGTGTCGCCGCCCACGAGGACGATGAAGGCGTGCGGGCTCACCTTGAGCAGGACCCCGTCGACGGGGGAGACGACGGTCTGACGGCCGGCCCGGGGGCGGATGCCCACCCCGGGCCCCACGGTCTGCGCGCTGAAGACCGGATCCGGCACCTCAGCCATGGGAACGACGCTGCCGGCGCACGGCGCGAGGATCTGCATCACACACACTCCTTCGGATGTCGATGACGATGCGAGACTATCGCCGTTGCCACCGCAGCGGGGCGTGTCCGGACCCTTGACCGCGCCCGGCGCGACGATCAGCCCTTGCGACCGCCGCCCTTCCCCTTGGTGGGGGCCGGGGCGGTGGTCGGTTCGTCGGCCACGCCGTCGGTGTCGAGCGCGACGGACCGGAAGATCTGGCCGCTGAGCCAGCCGGAGTAGATGCGGTCGCCGTGCACGACGATCGAGGTGCCGAACACGTCCGTCGCGATCAGCCTGGACTCAAGGGTCACAGGGTCCACGCGGACCACAGAGGTACCGGCGAGATAGAACAGCACTCCCTCGGGATCGACGTAGAAGTCCGTGACCGCGGCGCCGGCGTCAACGCCCGCCGGGTAGGTGAGGAGGCGCTCGTCGCCGCCGACGACATAGCGCGGCGTGAACGACTTGGCGTAGACGTACCCGTCCGCGAACCGCTCAAGGAGTCGCGGATGCTCGGTGTGGGACTGGAAGGGGTTGGTCATCCACGCCGCGCCGTCAAACGTGAAGGTGCCCGTGACTTGCGCCAAGCCGGTGACAACGGCACCGTCCACAGTGACGACACCGGAGTAAAACCGCGAGTAATCGCCGACCATGGGATCGCGATGCTGCAGGGAGGCGGTCCAAGTGGCGCCCCCGTCGATGGAGCGGGCGGCGACTCCGGCTTGCCCCACGCCCGTCACGGTCTTCGCACCGAAAGCCCACACGGCGCCGTCGGATTCCACCGCCACGTCAAACGTGTGGAACATGTGCTGGCCGTCGGCGATGTTGCGCCAGGCCCCTCCCTGGTTGGTGGCCACACCGGAGCCGGTCGTGGTGTGGTTGCTGGGGTCGGTCATGGGGATCCAGAGCGACCCGTCGGGGGCGCGACGTACGACGTCGAACGCCTCAGTTCCCAGGAGGTGGGGGACTCCCCAGGTCCCAGAGGCGAGGTTCAGGGGAACGGCCGCGACCCTCCCCTCCGGGACCGTGAACGAGTCGGCGTTGTAGTTCCAGTCGCCGTAACCGGCCACAAGGTTGCCAGCTGAGTCGACGTTCATGTCGGTGATCGTCTGGCCGATCGGGCAGAGGCGAGTGGTGTCCGTCGCCCTCAGAGGCTCGCAGTAGGTGCCCCCGCTGACGACGTTGGGGGCGTAGATGTCGAACGCCGTCCGCGACGCCATCGGGTGAGTGGCGTACAAGGTCATGCCGGCAGCCAACGGGGAGGCTGAGCGGACCTTCGGCGCGGCATCGGCCGGGCCGACCAGGGGCGCGGTGAGGGCGGCGGCTGCCACGACGGTCGCGGCCAGGCGGGTTCTGAGCATGGATCTTCCTTGGGGTGGGGGGAGGAGGGTCAGCCGTTGAAGGCGATGACGTTGTTGAAGACCCAGCGGTCCTCGTAGCGGTAGGTGCCGTCGCGGTAGACCGGCACGCGGGAGCGGATGAAGGCGCGGCACCCGTTGGCGCCGGTCCATTCGTCGCCGCACGACGTCTTCCACGACCGACCGCCGGAGGTGAAGGTGCCCGTCTTGGCGAGCGGGTTGGATCCCCAGCTCGCCCGGGTGGCCGGCAGGTACGAGAGGTTGTTGAACACCCAGTTCCAGCGCGTGCTCCAGCCGGTCCGGGTCTGGACGACCTCGGTGGCCCAGATGTAGGCGAAGCAACGCTCCGTGGTGCTGTAGGGCTCGCACCGCGTGAACCACTTCCGTCCGCCTGAGGTCGCGTAGCCAGGGTTGTAGTAGACGCCCGTGGGCCGCGGCTGCTCGACGGCGGGTGCCGTGGGAGCGCTCGGCGCCGATGTCGCCGGTGCCTGGTCCGCGGCGTTGGTGAGGTGGCCGGCGTAGCCGACGGGCAGCCACTCCGTCAGCGCCCACGGGAAGGCGTTCTGCTTCAGCCCGTTGATGCGCGCGGACAGGACGGGATCCGTCTTCCACGGGTTGACGCCGTCGCCCATGCCGTAGGGGTGCTCGAAGTTCAGAGCCATCACGAAGGCGTTGCGGTCCGCCACGATTCCGCCGTACTTCTTCACCGCCCGCATCACCGCGGCCATCGTCGGATCGATGCCGTTGGCCTTGACGTAGGCGTCGACGTCGAAGCCGCGGGGGAACGTGAACACCTGCCCGGCTGCCGGTGCGGCGGGGAACGCGGCGGGGTCGAGCCCCCCGTCGGTCTGCTTCGCCGGGAAGGAGATGGTGCCCTTGAGATAGTCGGGGAAGGTGACCGAGACCATGTGGTTGATCTCGCCACGGCGCACCTCTTCGGCACCGATCTGGGTCAGCTCGTTGCTGATGCCGATGACGGAGCTGGAGCCGGTGAGATAGCCGAGCCAGTAGTTGTCCGGGCCGGCCGTCCTGGTCGTGGGGTCGCCGTACCAGTAGCCCGAGGCGGCGAAGTGCCACTCGTTGCCGCTCGTGCCGCCCTTGGTGACGCCGTAGTAGCCGCGCATGATGCCGGTGGCGACGTCGAACGTGGCGAACGCTCGGTCCCCGCCGTCCGAGGGCTTGGCCCAGGTCGGGATGGGGAGCCGCCCCGTGGTCACCTGGACCAGGCGCGGGAAGTTCACCACGCGGGCGTCGGTGGAGACGAAGGTGGCGAACGCCTGGTGCGGGTTCGACGAGTCGACGGTGTAGATCGGGATGTTGTCGTGCGCGTGGACGCCGCCACCGACGTTGACCCCCATCCGCAGCCACGGATCGAGCGTGTCGGGTAGGTACTTGCGGGGGAGTGCGTCGGAGACGAACTTCGCGATGGCGGCGGAGTTGGTGGCGCGGGGAGCCGACCCCACCAGACGGGTGGCCATCGTGCCCTCCGCCACGTAGTGGTCCGGATGCAGCGGCGACCAGCGCTGGACCGCGGCCAGATCCGCGGCGGTCTTGCCCGGGTCGACCGCCGCGACGACAGGCTTTCCGGAGGCGTCGGGGGTCGAGAAGCAGTGCGGACCGACGGCGATGCCGGAGGCCGGCGGCACGTAGTCGAAGCCGTTGTACACGCAGCCGCGCGCGGAGTCGACGCCCGAGGCGATCCCGCTGGTCTCGGCTTGCGCGGGCAGCGCCGGCGCCAGCGCGGCGAGGGCGACCGCCGCGGTCGCCCAGAGGGTCAGGAGTCTCGTCACGGGGGGACGGTAGACCCCGCTGGCAGGACCATTTGCCCCGATCGACGCCGGACGACCCAGCTGTGAACACAAGTTAGTCAGCAGTCGGGCCGAAGGTGACCATCACTGGCGACGAACGTCCAGTTCGTCGTTGACCGAAGGTGAGGGCGGCCGCGACACGCCCTCACCCGGCAGGGCTAGGGTCGCGGTGTGAACCGCGTCCATCCCGTCGTCCTGGTGCTGGTCGCCATCGCCTCCGTCCAGTTCGGCGCGTCCCTGGCCAAAGGAGCGTTCGACCTCGCGCACCCGGCGACCCTGGCCTTCCTCCGCGGGGCCATCGCCAGTGTCGTGTTCATCGCGATCGCGCCCCCACGCCTCTCCGGACGATCGCGGAGGGACTGGGTGGTCGCGGCCGGGTACGGCGTCTGTCTGGCGGGGATGAACGCGCTGATCTACCTCAGCTTCGCGCGGATCCCCGTCGGGCTGGCGGTCACCCTCGAGTTCGTCGGGCCCTTGGCGCTCGGGGTGCTGGGTTCGCGCCGCGCGGTGGACCTCCTGTGGGTGGCGCTCGCCGCCGTCGGCGTGGTGCTCCTGGGCGCCGGACCGACCGCGCACGACCCCGTCGGCATCGCGCTGGCGTTGGGAGCCGGCGCCCTGTGGGCCGCCTACATCGCGCTCGCCGGACCGCTGGGCCGCCGTTGGCAGGGGGCGACGGGGCTCACCGTCGGCAGCGCGTTCGGCGTCCTCCTGTTGGCCGGTCCCGGCCTCGCCCTCGCCGGCGGGGCGTGGCGCGACCCTCGCGTCCTGGGAGTCATGGCCATGGTCGCCCTGTTGAGCACCGTCATCCCGTACGGGCTCGAACTGCACGCGCGTCGCTCGATCTCCGCGGGGACGTTCGGGGTGCTCATGAGTCTCGAGCCGGCCGCCGCGGCGCTGTTCGCCTGGCTGGTCCTGGGAGAATGGCTGCGCCCGCTGGAGTGGCTGGCGATGGCCGCGGTCATCGCCGCGTCGGCGGGCGCGATCCGGACAGCGGCGACGAGGAGGGCACGTGGCCAGATCACCGTCGGGAACACCCGCGTTGAAGGCGCTTGATCAAGCAGGCGCCGGCTATCGCGTACACGAATATGTGCACGACCCCAGGGAGCGGAACTTCGGGCTCGAGGCCGCGGCGGCGCTCGGCGTGCCCGCCGAGCGGGTGTTCAAGACGCTCCTCGCCACTGACGGCACCCGCCTGGTCGTAGGAGTGGTCCCCGTGGACCACGCGCTCGACCTCAAGGCCCTGGCCGCCACCCTCGGGGCGAAGCGGTTGGCCATGGCCGATCCCGCCGCCGCGGAGCGCGCCACGGGCATGGTCGTGGGCGGCATCAGCCCGGTGGGGCAGAAGCGGACCCTCCCGACCGTCGTGGACAGCTCCGCGCAACGTCACGACACCATCTTCGTCTCCGGCGGGCGACGCGGCCTCGACGTCGAGCTGACCCCCGAGGACCTGGTCAGGGTGACCCGGGCGCTGGTGGCTCCCATCTCCGCCGGGTAGTCTCGCGCCATGAGCGACGAGACGACCGTGACCAGGAACGACGCCCGCAACCGCTATGAACTGCGGCTCGGCGACGAGCTCATCGGACGGCTCAACTACCGGGTCGACGGTGACGTCATCGACATGTATCACACGGAGGTGGACCCGGCCCACGGCGGCAAGGGCTACGGCAACCGCATCGTCGCCCACGCGGTCGCGGACGCCGCCGACACCGGCCTGACGATCCGGCCGACCTGCCCGTTCATCGCCACGTACCTCGACCGGCACCCGGAGTACGCCGACCTGCGCGCCTGACGCCCGAGATGACGGGGCGCCCCCGCCGGGGGCAGAATGGCCTTGTCCTGTCAGCACATCCGAGGGAGACCCCATGAGTGGAGTCATCACCGTCCGCCGCAACGACGACGCGGAACAGGTGACGCTGACCACCACGACGACGGGTCTCGACCTGTTCGGCGACGACCGCACCGTCGTCGCGATGCGGGTCGCCGGTGAACTGCGCGACCTCGCCCGCGAGCTGAGCGACGGCGACGTCGTCGAGCCCGTCAGCATCGACAGCCCGGAAGGGCTCAGCGTGTTGCGCCACTCGGCCGGCCACGTCACCGCCCAGGCCCTGCAGAGCCTCCACGTCGACGCGAAGCTCGGGATCGGCCCGCCGATCACCGACGGCTTCTACTACGACTTCGCCACGGGCGCGCTGACCCCCGAGGACCTCAAGGCCATCGAGAAGAAGATGGGCCAGATCGTCAAGGAACGGCAGCGCTTCGTGCGCCGCGTGGTCAGCGACGAGGAGGCCCGGAGCGAGCTCGCGGCCGAGCCCTTCAAGCTCGAACTCATCGCCGACAAGGGGTCGTCCACGGACGCCGACGGATCCAGCGTGGAAGTGGGGGCCGGCGAGCTCACCATCTACGACAACGTCCGCCGGGACGGTTCGGTCGCCTGGAAGGACCTGTGTCGCGGTCCCCACATCCCGCACACCGGATACCTCGGCAACGGCTGGGCGCTGACCCGCACGTCGGCCGCCTACTGGCGCGGCGACCAGCGCAACACCGCCCTCCAGCGCGTGTACGGCACCGCATGGCCGTCGAAGGACGACCTGCAGGCCTACCAGCACCGCCTCGAGGAGGCCGCCAAGCGCGACCACCGCAAGCTCGGCGTGGAGCTGGACCTGTTCAGCTTCCACGAGGTCGTCGGCTCCGGCCTGCCCCTCTTCCATCCCCGCGGCGGCGTCATCAAGCGCGCCATGGAGGACTACGTGCGCACTCGACACATCGAGGAGGGCTTCGACTACGTCGGGACGCCGCACATCGCCAAGGAGGACCTCTTCTACACCTCGGGGCACCTGCCGTACTACGCCGACGGCATGTTCCCGCCCCTCCTCGAGGACGCCGAGCGTGACGAACACGGGGCCGTGGTGCGAGGCGGGCAGGCGTACCGCCTCAAGGCGATGAACTGCCCCATGCACAACCTCATCTTCTCCTCGCGCGGCCGCTCGTACCGCGAGCTCCCTCTCCGGTTCTTCGAGTTCGGCACTGTCTACCGCGACGAGAAGTCCGGCGTGGTGCAGGGCCTCACCCGGGTGCGCTCGATCACGCAGGACGATTCGCACAGCTACTGCGCGAAGGAACAGGCCCCCGACGAGGTGCGCCACCTGCTGCGTTTCATACTGTCGCTGCTGACGGACTTCGGCCTGACGGATGTCGCGCTCGAGGTGTCCACCCGCGACGAGGACGGCCGCAAGGGGGACAAGTTCATCGGGTCGGACGAGCAGTGGGCCGAGGCCACCGCCATCCTCGAGGCCATCGCGCACGAGTCCGGTCTGCCCGTCGTGGCGGATCCGGGCGGCGCCGCCTACTACGGGCCCAAGATCTCCATCCAGGCCAAGGACGCCATCGGCCGCACCTGGCAGATGTCGACCATCCAGTACGACTTCAACCAGCCGGAGCGGTTCGAGCTCGAGTACACGGCGTCCGACGGCAGCCGGCAGCGGCCCGTGATGATCCACTCGGCCAAGTTCGGGTCCATCGAGCGCTTCATGGGTGTCCTCATCGAGCACTACGCGGGGGCCTTCCCCGCGTGGCTGTCGCCGGTGCAGGTGGTCGCGGTCCCCGTCGCGGCGGAGTTCAACGACTACCTCGACGGCGTCGTCGCCCGGCTGCGGGCCGCGGGCGTCCGGGTCCAGTTCGACGACTCCGACGACCGATTCGGCAAGAAGATCCGCAACGCCGCGAAGGAGAAGGCGCCGTTCGTGCTCATCGCCGGCGGCGACGACCGGGACGCCGGCGCGGTCTCGTTCCGGTTCCGCGACGGCTCACAGCGCAACCAGGTGCCGGTCGACGAGGCCGTGGCGCACATCATCGACATCATCGGCTCGCGCACGAACACCTCACCCAGCGCCGATGCCTGAGGTGGAGTCCACGGACGCGCTGGCGGGCGTCCCCGACGCCTTCCAGCGCCTGTGGACGCCGCACCGAATGGTCTACATCCAGGGAGACCTCAAGCCGACACACCCGGGGGAGTGTCCCTTCTGCAGCGCACCGCGGCGCGAGGACGCGGACGGGCTCGTCGTCGCGCGGGGGACGTACGCCTACGTGGTGATGAACCTGTTCCCGTACTCGCCCGGGCACCTGCTCGTGTGCCCCTACCGGCACCTGAGCGACTACCCGGACCTGACGCCCGAGGAGACCGTGGAGATCGCGCAGCTGACCCAGCGGGCAATGCGGGTGATCCGGCGCGTCTCCGGGGCGCAGGGATTCAACATCGGGATGAACATGGGCGAAGTGGCCGGCGCGGGTATCGCGATGCACCTGCATCAGCACATCGTCCCGCGCTGGACGGGGGACATGAACTTCCTGCCCATCGTGGCCCGGACGAGGGCCCTGCCCCAGTTGCTAGGGGATGCCCGGGACCTGCTCGCCGCCGCCTGGGAGGAGTGACGTGTCCCTCTCGCTGCTCACCTGGCGGGTGGGCCGGAGGGTCACGCGCCGCACGGCCGATCTCCTGGCCCGCCTCGCCGCCCCGGTGATCAATCTCCGCCCGCCGGCGCCCGTGCGCGCCTGGGAGCGGACCATCCTGCAGGCCACCGGGCAGGCGCCGACGCGACGGCAGCGGCGCCTGATGCTCGAGAACTGGCTGCGCAACACCCTGTGGTCGCTCGGGCTGGCCGGCTGGTCCGCCCAGGACATCGTCGACTCCGTCGTGATCACTGACCGCGACGCGGAAAAGCTGCGTTCATCCGCCGCCGGGCCGGGACTGGTCGTGGCGCTGCCGCACATGGGCTCATGGGACTGCGCGGGTGCCTGGGCCGCCCGGACCGGGCTGCCGGTGGTGAGTGTCGCCGAGCGGCTGCCCGACGGTCTCTACGAGCGGTTCCGCGACGCGCGCGCCGCCATGGGCATCACCGTCTACCCCGTGGACGAACCCGAGGTGCTGGACCGGCTCGCCGAGGACGTGCACGCGGGACGCCTGGTCTGTCTGGTGAGCGACCGCGCCCTGTCCAGCCACGGGGTCACCGTCGACTGGCCGGGCGGCGACCAGGTCCGGATCACCGTGCCGGCCGGCCCCGCGCTCCTCGCGCTGCGCACCGGCGCCCACCTCCGGGCCGCCACCACCCGGTTCGAAGGCAGGCGGCTTCGGATCGACGTGTCGGACCCCATCGAGGGCACCGAGGTGACCGAACTCCTGCACGGCGTCGTGGCCCACTTCGCCTCCGCCATCCGCGAGAGCCCGGAGAATTGGCTCATGCTGCGGAAGGCGCTGCGATGACCCCGCTGCGCGTCGCGCTCGTGTGCCCCTACTCGCTGGACACGCCAGGGGGCGTCGCCACCCACGTCCTAGGGCTCGCACGGTGGCTGCTGGAACAGGGACACGACCCCGTCGTCGTCGCGCCGGGGGAGCAGGAGGTCGACCGCGGCGTGCCGGTGGTGCTGCTCGGTCCGGCCCACGCCTTCCGCTTCAACGGATCCGTGGCCCGACTGGCCGTCTCCCATCGGCAGCGCGTCATGGCGGTGAGAGCCGTGGCCGACGCCGACGTCGTCCACGTGCACGAGCCCCTGACGCCGGGGGCGGGGTACGCGACGGCTCGCGCGTCGTCGGCGCTGGTCGTGACGCACCACGCCAGCTTCGACCCCGCCCACCTCGCCACCACCTTGCGATTGCGCGCCTCCCGCCTGCCCGCCGACCGGATCTCCGTCGCCGTGTCCGCCGCGGCGGCGGCGACGGCCCGCGCCGCCATCGGCTACGAGCCGCTCATCATCCCCAACGCCATCACGATGCCGCCCCCAGCCCCGGCCCGCCCCGCGGGACGGCCGTTGGTGGTCTTCCTCGGCCGTCAGGACGAGCCGCGCAAGGGCTATCCGCTCTTCGCGGCTCTGGCCCAGTCGGTGCCCGAGGCGGACTTCGTGGCGATCGGCCCGGGGGGCCCCGGGGCGACCGGGGTGCGCGAACTCGGCCGCCTTGACGACCGGGCCGCGGCCGAGATCCTGGACCAGGCCACGGTCCTGGTCGCGCCGAACCGCTTCGGCGAGTCCTTCGGGCTGATCCTGCTGGAAGGCCTGGCCCACGGCTGCGCCGTGGTCGCGAGCGACCTGCCCGCGTTCCGCGCCGTCGTCGACCATCCCGGGGTGATCTCCTGGTTCCCCGTGGACGACGTGGTGTCCGCCCGTGCCGCGCTCCGCCGTCGGCTCGACGACCCCCCGCCGCCGGCCGCGGCCCGGGCCCTCGCCGAGCGCTACAGCTGGGACCACGTCGGGCCGCGGATCGTCGAGCTCTACGGGCGCGTGACCACGCGTGCCACCGGGGCTGACGTAGGCTGAGCGGGTGGAGACTCAGCCCCCCGTCCCGGCCTGGGACACCGAGGCCGTCCTCACGGTGCCCAACGCGCTGTCGTTCATCCGGCTGCTGGGCATCCCGGTCTTCTGCTGGCTCATCCTCGCTGGACACGACGTGGCGGCCGTCACCATGCTCGCCCTGTTCGGGGTGACCGACTGGTTCGACGGGCACCTCGCCCGCTCGCTCAAGCAGCGCAGCCGCCTCGGAACCCGGCTCGATCCGGTCGCGGACCGCCTGTACATCCTGGGAGCGGTCGTCGTCCTGCTGATCCGGGGGATCGTGCCCTGGTGGTTCGTCGTCATCCTCGTCGCGCGCGACCTCATGCTCGCCGGGCTCATCCCCGTGCTGCGCCGGCACGGGATGCTCGCCCTCCCCGTCAACATCGTCGGCAAGGCCGGCACGATGCTGCTGCTGCTCGCGCTGCCCCTCATCCTGCTGGGCGCGCCCTCGTCCCTCGACCTCACCTGGGCACACTGGGCCGGATGGATCCTCGGGGCACTCGGAGCCGCCGTGTACTGGGCCGCCGGCATCCTGTACGTGCGGGAGACCGTCCGCTTGAACCGGAGCAGCGTGTGAGGCGTCCCGACGCCAGCATGAGCCTGCTCACGGACGTGGCCGAGGGCGCGCTGGAGCCCGAGTACCGCGTCGCGGGACCCGGCGGACCGACGCGGCTGCCGCTGCTCGTGGCGGTCACGCTCATCGTCGCCCTGGTCACCGTCGCGCTGCTGCAGACCACTCGAGGCGCTGGCGCCGAGGCCGATCAGCGCGCGGACCTGCTGGACCGGGTCGCGACCGCTCGCGCCCGGCAATCCGACCTCGCCGAGCGGGCCGCGGCCCTCGAGCAGGAGGTCCGCGAACTCGGCGAAGAGGCGCTGGGGGACCCGACGCAGCGCGAACGCCTCGGGGCCGTGGAGACGGCGGCCGGCGCTGTGCCCGTCGCCGGCCCCGGCATCATCGTCACCGTCGACGACGCGGCCGAGGGCGGTACGGACAACGGCCTGGTGCTGGACAGCGATCTGAGCCGGCTCGTCAACGGTCTCTGGCAGGCAGGGGCCGAGGCCGTGGCGATCAACGGCCGGCGGATCACCACACTCACCCCGATCCGCGCGGCGGGGGCGGCCATCACGGTCGACTTCGTGTCCCTCAGCCCGCCCTACCGCGTCGAGGTGATCGGCGACCCCGCGACCATGCAGGCGCGCTTCAACCAGACCCCTGCCGCCGCCTGGTGGCAGTTCATCACGGCCAACTACGGCCTGACCATGACCATCGAGCAGGCCGACGACGACCTCGCCCTGCCCGCCGACCCCGGCATGGCGATCCGCTACGCCACCACAGACTGAGGAGCTCACACCAGTGTTCGCGATCCTGGGACTCATCGCCGGAGTGGCCGTGGGCCTGCTGCTGCAACCCACCCTGCCACCGGTCCTCGCGCCCTATCTGCCGATCGCGATCGTGGCGGCCTTCGATGCGATCCTCGGCGCGACCCGTGCCTACCTGGAGGGCATCTTCTCCGACCGGGTGTTCCTGGTGTCGTTCCTGTCCAACATCATCATCGCCGGGCTGATCGTCTTCGTGGGCGATCAGATCGGGGTCGGGTCGCAGCTGTCGACCGGCGTCGTCGTCGTGCTCGGCATCCGCATCTTCACCAACGCCGCCGCGATCCGGAGGGCGCTGCTGCATGCCTGATCCCGCCCCCGAACCTCGCCGCGCGACGGACGCGCCCCCGCGACGACTCCTGCGGGACTTCCTGCGCCCCAGCAGGGGCCAGTTCGTCGCCGGTGTCGCGCTGTTCCTGACCGCGCTCATCGTCGTCCTCACGCTGCGCTCCCAGGCCAACCAGCCGGAGTTCGCCAACGTCCGCCAGGCCGATCTCATCCAGCTGCTCGACAACGTCACCGCGGAGACCCGTCGCCTGGAGGAGGAGGTGCGCACGCTGGAGCAGGCACAGAGCGAACTGCTCAGCGGCGTCGATCGCGACGAGGCGGCCCGGCAGGAGGCCGAGCGGCGGCTCGAGCAGGCGCAGATCATCGCCGGGACGGTCGCGGTGTCGGGGCCGGGCGTCCGGCTCGAGATCCAGGATCCGGGAGCCCGGGTGAGCGCCGAACTGCTGCTGGACGCCGTCGAGGAGTTGCGGGACGCAGGCGCCGAGGTGATCGAACTCAACGACTCGGTGCGGCTCGTGATGAGCTCCTGGTTCGGCACCGACGACTCGGGGCGGTTGACGGCCGACGGCGTCGCGCTCGAGGCGCCGTACGTCATCGAGGCCATCGGCGATCCGGCGACGCTGGAGGCCGGCGCCCGGTTCCGCGGGGGCCTCGTCAGCGAGGTGGAGGGCGAGCGCGTCGGTGGCCGCGTGCAGATCACGCAACTCGACGAGGTCAGCATCACCACCGTCGTCGAACCGGAGGACAACGAGTTCGCCACACCGCGCTGATCCACTTGTCAGAGGGTGATAAGTTCCTCAGGGTAGCGTTGATCCGTAGAGATCGAGCCTGACCGGACTATCCAGGAGTGTGCAGCGATGAAGTGCCGCAAATGTGGAACGGAAAGCCCCGCACAAGCGCGGTTCTGCAGTGAATGCGGCGCTCCGCTGACTGACCCCACCGGGGACACCACGACGATGTTCCCCGTCACGAGCGAGGACCGCCCGGTCGAGCTGACCGACCAGGAGTTGCAGGAGGTCCGCACCCTCGCGGCCGGCAACGCGCTGCTCGTCGTCAACCGCGGCCGCGGGGACTCCGCGTCCTTCCTCATCGACAGCGACATCACCAACGTCGGCCGCCACCCCGAGTCGGACATCTTCCTCGACGACATCACGGTGTCGCGGCACCACGCGAAGTTCGTGCGCAGCGGCGGCAAGCTCTACCTGGAGGATCTGGGGAGCCTGAACGGCACGTACGTCAACCGCACGCTCCTCGACGGGCGCACGCTGCTGCGCGAGGGGGACGAGATCCAGATCGGCAAGTACCGCGCCACGATCTCGCTGGGCGAGTCCGGTCTGAGCTGATGCCTGGCGCGGCGCGCACCATCGGCCGCGTGCTGGAGATGATCCGGCCCGAGTTCCCCGACATCTCGGTGTCCAAGCTCCGCTACCTGGAGGCGGAGGGCCTGATCTCGCCGGACCGGCAGCAGCCGTCTGGCTATCGGCGGTTCAGCCAGGACGACGTCGACCGGCTGCTGTACGTGCTGCGCGCCCAGCGGGACCGTTACCTGCCCCTCAAGGTCATCCGGGAGGAGTTGGAGGCCCTGGACCGGGGGGAGCAGCCGCCGTCCCTCGCGGCACCGGATCCAGACCCCGAAGCGAGTCCGGACCCGCGGCCCCCCTCCAGGCAGGGCCCGACCCCCGGGCTCATGACGCGCCGCCAGGTGTTGGCGGAGTCGGGACTGGCCGAGGCCGCGTTCATCCAGCTGGAGCGCCTCAAGATCGTGCATCCGCGGCGCGGATCGCAGCTCTACGGGCGCGAGGCCGTCGCCCTCGCGTCCGCGGCCAAGAAGCTGACGAGCTACGGCATCGATCTACGGCAACTTCGGGTCATGCAGCAGGCGGCGGCCATGGACGCGGCGGTCGTGGAACAGGCACTCGAACCCTATCGGCGCCGATCCGGCCCCCCGCAGGAAGTCGTCATGGACCTCTACCGCGTCGTCATGCAGGCGCACGCGGCTCTCCTGCACGGGCAGATGCACTGAGTAGGCTGGACCCATGATCGGCCTCGACGTGCTCGGCATCCGCCTGGTCTCCCCGGAGGAACCCCCGGTGCTGCTGCTGCAGGAGCAGGGCGGCTCGCGCTGCCTGCCCATCTGGATCGGAAACATCGAAGCCGCCGCGATCGCGGTGGCGTTGGAGGGCGAGCCTCCGCAGCGCCCGATGACCCATGACCTGCTCGCGAGCGTCGTCGACCTGCTCGGCGACGGGGTCGGCGAGGCGGGCGCGGTGCGCATCACCCGCATGCACGACGGGGTCTACGACGCCGTCCTCCTCGTCGGCGGGCACGAGATCCCCGCGCGGCCCAGCGATTGTGTGGCCATCGCCGTTCGGCTGGGGTGGCCCATGGAGTGCCCCGTGGCGCTCATGGATCAAGTCGGGGTTGAGGTTGAAGAGTCGTCGACCGATGAGGTCGAGGCCTTCCGGGCGTTCCTCGACACGGTCAACGCCGACGACTTCGAGGATGAGTAATGCCTGGTCAGCCCGGGTTTGTCCGGGCCACTGAGAGCCGCGTCACCGCCCCCGCCGGGGAGGGCAGGCAAGAATTGTGCCGCCGCTTCGGGCGTGTCGCGGTGCCTGCGCGCCACGGACGGTTAGCGTCGGATCCGCGATGTCCGACGGACGCTGAGGAGTGTGGGGACCGTGACTGAGACGCCCGGAGCCGAGCCGCTGCAGGCGGTGCTGTTCGACGGCGACTTCACCCCTGTGCCGAGCGACACCGGGTACCGGGGACCGATCGCACACCGGGTGGCGGGGATCACGTATCGCCAGCTGGACTACTGGGCCCGGACGGGTCTGGTCGTCCCCTCCATCCGCAACGCCGAGGGCTCCGGGACCCAGCGCCTGTACTCGTTCCGCGACATCCTCCTGCTGCGGGTCGTGAAGCGGTTCCTCGACGTCGGCATCTCGCTGCAGCAGATCCGGGTGGCCATCGACCACCTCCGCGTCCGCGGCGTCGACGACCTCACCGAGCTGACGCTCGTCAGCGACGGCTTCAGCGTGTACGAGGTGACCTCGGCCAACGAACTGTTCGACCTGACCCGCGGAGGCCAGGGCATGTTCATGATCTCGGTCAGCAGCGTCTGGAAAGAACTCGAGGGCACGCTCTCGTCGCTGCCGGGGGAGCGCACCGGGGACGTCGAGGACCAGGCGAGCGACCCGTCCGACGAGCTGGCCGCGCGGCGGCGGTCCAAGGCCGTCTGACCTCTCACGGCCGCCGCGGGCGGTAGGGTCGGCAAGATGAAGGACTGGATCGAGAAGGTCACCAACCAGCCGTTCGTCGCCCACGCGATGGCGGCCAACGAGCGCTACAACAAGCGCCTCGGCCCGCAGTTCGCCGCGGCCGTCACCTACTTCTCCGTCCTGTCGATGGTGCCGATCGTCATGTTCGCGTTCTCGATGCTCGGCTGGACCCTCACGGTGCTGCGTCCCGACCTCATGGACCAGATCAAGGGCATCATCGACGCCGAGCTGGGCGAGGGGACGGATCTGTCGAAGAGCCTCGGGGCTGTCGTCGACCACGCGTTCCGCAACTGGGCCTCAGTCGGAGCGATCGCCGTTCTCACCGCGGCGTACTCCGGGTCCAACTGGGTCGGCAACCTCAAGCGCGCCGTCCGGGTCATGTGGGCCAGCAAGTTCTCCGACGCGTCGGACAAGGGCAACTTCTTCGCCGAGCTGGGCGTGAACCTGGCCATCTTCGTCGGGCTGCTGGTCAGCGTCGCCGCCAGCCTGACGGTGTCTTCCGTCGGCGGCGGATTCTCCCGGCAGGTCATCGCCTGGTTGGGGTGGGACCACCTGCCGGGGATCGGGTTCGTCTTCCAGGCGGTCGCAGTACTCCTGACCTTCATCGCCAGCTGGATACTGCTCGCGTTCCTGTTCATCGTGTTCCCGCGGCAGCGCGCCACCCCCAAGGCGTGGCTGACCGGAACCGTCCTGGGGGCCGTGCTGATCACGGTGCTGCAGCAGCTCGCCGGCCGGCTCGTCGGCGTCTTCACCGGCAATCCCGCAGCATCGGTCTTCGGCCCCGTGATCGTGCTGATGCTGGTGTTCAACCTGCTGGCGACCATCATCCTCATGTCGGCAGCCTGGATCGGCACCGACGAGGAGTGGCCGGCCGACCTCGCACGCAAGCACGCGGAGCGGGCCTCCGGCATGGCCGCTGCCGCGGAGATCGACCTCGACGACACCCCGCACGGCGACGAGCCGGTCACCCCGCGGCGGTGGTCGGCCACCCGCAGCCTCGACGACCTGCGGCGCGCGCAGCCCATCCCCCCACTGTCGCCGGACCCCGAGCGGGCGGTCCGTCAGGACGTCGCCGGGCGCAGCGTCCGGCTCGGAACGTCCATCGGCTACGGCATCGGAGCTGCGACCGGCCTGGGGCTGGGCGCAGCGGCGGCCGCCCTCGCCAGGAAGGTGCGGCGCCGCCGCTGACTAGGCGAACCGCACCTCCGACCACTGCCCGTCGGCGAGGTCGACGAGCTGCTCGGCGCCGCCGTGCGTCACCCGGTAGCGGCCAGCCGCGGCCGGGGTCCGGGGCCGCAGCCGGACGAGGGTCGGCCGACGGCCCTCCCAAGCCAGGTGGACAAGGACACCGGGCCTGGCCACGATCCCGGTCACCTCACCCGAGTCGAGGCCGGGCGCCAGCGCTGGGAGCAGGTCGATCCGACCGGGGCGGTGGCTCTGGACGAGCGTCTCGACGAACGCGCCCAGGAAGCCCAGATTGCCGTCGATCTGGAACGGTGGGTGAGCGGCGAACAGGTTGGGGTAGAGGCCACCGCGCTGCCCGAAACCGTCGTCGGCGGGGCGCGTGACCAGGTTCAGCAGCCGGCCCACGGCGGCCGCGTCCCCCAGCCTGGCCCGCAGCGCGATCTTCCAGGCCAGGGACCACCCGGTCGAATCGTCGCCGCGAGTGTCGAGGGTCCGGGCCACAGCAGCGCCGAGCGGCTCCGTGGGGACGACCGTCCCGGGGAACCACGGGTAGAGATGCGAGAGGTGCCGATGTCGCGGATCCTCATCGACGCGCGGCGATCCCCACTCCTCGATCCGTCCATCGGCTGCGACGCGCGGAGGCGCGATCCTCGCCGCCGCGGCCGCGGCCTCGGCGCCGACCGGGTCGCGGGGCGCGAGCCGCGCCGCGAGCTCCGCCGCCAGGCGCAGGCAGTCACCGGCGATGGCCCGGTCCATGGCCGAGGATGTGGTCACGGATGCCGGCACCCCGGCGTGCAGGAACCGGTTCTCCGGGGACGTCGACGGCGAGGTGCTTCCGTCGTCGCCGATCCAGTCGATGAGGAACTGGGCGGCGCCGCGCACGACCGGCCAGAAGCGGTCGAGCGTCTCCCGGGTCATGGCGCCGAAGCGGCGGTGCTCGTCGAACTGCAGGACGAGCCAGGCGCCGCCCATCGGCCAGTGCGCCCAGGAAGCGTCTCCTCCGGTGGGCAGCGAGTAGGCCCAGGCGTCGGAGTTGTGGTGTGCCACCCAGCCTCGCGCCGCGTAGAGCCGCCGGGCGGTGTCGCGGCCCAGGTCCGCCAAGCCCTCGAGGAGTGTCAGGAGGGCCTCATGCGCGCCGGAGGCGCCGGTCGATTCGGCGCCCCAGTAGTTCATCTGCAGGTTGATGTTCAAGGTGTAGGCCGACGACCACGGCGGCTGCATCTCGGCGTTCCAGATCCCTTGCAGATTCGCCGGGAGACCGCCGGGGCGGCTCGACGCCACGAGGAGGTAGCGGGAGTACTCGGCGAGCAGGGCGAGCAGTCCCGGGTCCTCCCGGGCCACGTCGACCAGCCCGTGGAGGCGTCGGTCCGGGTCCCAGGACGCCCGGGCCGAGGCCGCGCCGAGGCGGAGGCTGAAGCCGCCGGCCAGTGCCGCGTAGCGGGCGCGGTGGCGGTCGAACGCCTCACCGACATCGGCCTGTGCGCGCGCGGCGGCACGCTCGGCGGCAGGTCCTGCGGGGCCGGGATCGAGGGTGGGGGAGCGGAACGTCGTCTCGATCGCCAGCGCGACGTCGACGGCCCTGGCGCCGGTGATGGTGATCCGGCCGTCGGGGTCCCCGGTCACGGCGCCGTCGGTGACGACACGCAGGTGCAGCATCACCTGCGCCGGAGCGACCCCGGGCCGTTCCCAGGTGCACGCCGGTTCGTCGGGCTCATGGCCGGGGGCGACATCAGCGGGGAGGGCGAGCTGCATCGCCACGCCGTCGGCCATCGTGGTCAGGCTGACCCGACGCAGCGACGTCGTCAGGGCGATGGACAGGTCGGCCGGCCGGTTCCCGCGCATGCGGTGGACCAGCACGTCGTCGGCCCACGCCGTGGCGGTCGTCGCCGTCCACGAGCCGGTCGACGAGGCGAGCGTGGCGTGGTGCACCGCGGTGTCCAGGTCCAGCGTCCTCGTGACCGAGGGCTCGTCGAGCCCCAGGAGGATCTCCAGCTCGCCCACCGGCAGGTACGCCTGAGCGTAGTGATGCTGCAGCGGCCGCAGCGCCTCCTCGGCGCCGACGGGGTCGCCGCGGCCCAGGAGGTCGCGGGCCGCGGCCAGCGCTTCCGATGCCCGCCCTGGTGACACCAGGTCGCGGCGGGCCGAGCCGATCCCGCCGGACCAGGCGGTGGACTCGTTGAGCCCGATCCGCACGCCCGCACCATCGACCCCCACCATCGCCCCGATCCGGCCGTTGCCCAGCGGTAGCCGGTTGAGCCAGCCGGTGGACGGACGCCCGTAGCGCAGGATGGTCATGTGTTCTCCTCAAGGCGGACGACGGCGACATCCCCGGCGGGGACGACGACATTACCGGCCGCGACGCGGCCCGTGATGAGATCGGTCCCGTGGGCCTCCAGGGTCCCATCCTCCCGCGAGTGGTTGATCGCGACGAGATACGAGGACGTGCCGGCGCGCCGGTGGACGACCTCCAGGCCGGTGAAGCCGCGGGCCTCGACGCCGGCCGCCCGCACGATGCGGCCCAGGTGACGGCCTAGGTCCCCGGCCGCGAGGCGGGTCGACAGGTAGTGGACCCGGCCGCCGCCGGGCAGCGGACGCTCGGTGATGGCGGGGGAGCCGGGCCCGACGACAGGACGGGCGTCGTCTGTGTAGGAACACACGGCCGTGGCGCCGCTCAGGTGCAGGCGCTCGGTCCAGGCCTCCGCCGTGGATCCGTCGCTCAGGGTCACCCGCTCCCCGTCGCGGAGCGGGACGTGCTCCTCGACGCGCACCCCCGCGAGGTCGGCGAACGCCCCGCTGTAGGAGCCCTGCCGCACGTGGAGACGTTCGTCGGTGCTGCCGGCGAAGTGCCACACCGCCAGGTGTCCGCCGCTGTGGGCGAAGTCCGCGAACGCCGCTGCGTCGCGGTCGGACACGGCGAGCAGGCTGGGCACGAGCACGACGTCGTAGCGCGACAGGTCGCCGTCCGGGGCCACGACGTCGGCCACCACGCCGAGCTCCCACAGCGCGGTGTGGACGCGCCGGACCGCGGGCAGGAACCCGACGTCGGCCGACGGCATGGCGCGCGTGTCGGCAGCCCACCAGGCGTCGGCGCTCCACACGATCGCGACCCGGGAGTCCACGACGGGGCCGCCGGTGGGTGCCATCGCGAGCTCGGCGACGCGGGGTAGCTCGCGCCCGAGCTGCTCGATCTCCCTGAACAGCCGAGAGTCGGCGCCGACGTGCGGCACCATCGCCGAGTGGAAGAACTCCGCGCCGACCACCGGGGACCGCCACTGGAAGAACAGCGACCCCATGGCCCCCCGGGCCAGGTACTGGTAGGTGTTGCGCCGCATCCGGCCCGGCTCCTTGACCAGCATGCGGCCGCCGTCGTAGTCGTAGACCAGGCTCGTGGCCTGCTCCATCAGCAGCCACGGCGCGCCTCCGGCGAACGACCTCGCCAGGTCCGCTCCGAAGGCCGCGTGCACCTCGCCCGCCGGGCCCGGATCATCCAGGTAGTGATCGATCGAGACGACGTCGAGCTCTCGAGCGAACGCCCACTGGTCGTAGTGATTCCAGCTGGGGAGCATGAAGTTGGTGGTGACGGGCACGCCCGGGCTCAGTTCCCGGACGATGGCGACCTGGTCCCGCAGCCGCTCCAGCAGCAGGTCGGCGCTGAAGCGCTTGAAGTCGAGCACGTGTGCCGGGTTGGGGAGGTACTGCGTGGCCTGGGGGGCGTGCACGTCGCGCCAGTCGCCGTAGACCTGGGACCAGAAGGTCGTGTTCCAGGCCTCGTTGAGCCGCGACAGGTCGCCGTAGCGGGCCCGGAGCCACTCCCGGAAGGCCACCTCGGTCACGGGTCCGTAGGACACCGTGCCGTACTCGTTGTGGAGGTGCCACATCCGCAGGGCCGGGTGGCTCCCGTAGCGCTCCGCGAGCGCCCGGGTGATGCGGGCCGCCGCCTCCCGGTACGCGGGGGCAGCGGGGTTGTAGGTGTCGCGGCTGCCGTGGATGAGCCGGACGCCGTCGGCCGTGACGGGCAGCCCCTCGGGGTGGAGCCGCGAGAACCATGGCGGGGGAGAGGCCGTCGGGGTGGCCAGCACCACCCCGATCCCGGCGGCAGTCAGTCGTTCCAGCGCGTCGTCGAGCCATCCGAACTCGAAGCGGCCGGGCTCGGGCTCCAGGGACGACCAGGCGAAGACCCCGACGGTCACCGTCGTGATGCCGGCCCGCTCCATGAGCTCCAGGTCCTCGTCGAGCACGGCCGGCGGCCACTGCTCCGGGTTGTAGTCGCCGCCGAACCACACGCCCTCGTGTCGAATCGTTTCGAAAGTCACGCGCTCACCCTACACGGGGGCGCTCAGCAGTGGTGCACCTCGGTGGGCTCGTTCCAGTCGGTGTACTCCTCGTCGGTCTCCATGCCGAACAGCTCCGCCAGGTGCAGGATCTTGCGGGCGCGCGCCATGCGGGGCAGATCGGACCCGTCCCGGATCTCACCGCCCTGGGCGTCGAGCTGGCGGAGGAACTGCCGCGCCCACGAGATGTCGGCGACGGAGGGGGAGAGGATCTCGTTGACGATCGGCGCCTGCTCGGGCGTGAGGCAGATCTTGCCCGTCATCCCGAACTGCGTGGTCACCCCGGCCGCGTCGGCGAGGGCCACGCCCAGGGCGCCGACCGACGGTCCGTCGATGGGACCCGGCAGGCCGGCGCCCCGTGCCGCGATCGTGAACTGCGAGCGCGTGTAGGCGAGCGTGAGGGGATCATCGGCGAATCCGGTGTCGCGGCGGTAGTCGCCCAGCCCGAAGCCCAACCGGAACGTGGGGCGCGCCTCCGCGATCTGCTGCAGGGACTGGACCCCGCGCGCGGTCTCGACCAGCGCCACGATGCGGACGCCGGGCAGGAGCTCGGCGGTCCGGATGACGTGTTCGGGCGACTCGACCATCGCCAGGATGACGCCGGACAGGTTCGGCGTCGCCGCGAGGGTGCGACAGTCCCGCTCCCAGTGCTCGGTACCGAAGCCGTTGATGCGCACCCACGCGTGGTGCCCGCCCCGCAGCCAGTCGACCACGTTGGACCGTGCCTCATCCTTCCGGCTGGGCGCGACCGCGTCCTCCACGTCCAGCACGACGGCGTCGGCCGCGGATCGGGCCGCCGAGTCGAAACGGGGCGGTTGGGTGGCGTTGACGAGCAGCCACGAACGGGCGAACTCGGGGCCGAAGGTGGCGGGCTTGGCTGCCTGGTGCACTGTTTGTCCTCCTTGACGAACGTGCCTCAGGATAACTTCACATCAAGAGATGACGACGGGCGTCCACCACGCAGGAGGGCCCGCGCCGGCTGGTGCCGGGGCGGGCCCTCCTGTGGTTGGGGTCAGTGAGCCGTGGCCGGGGCGGGGAACTCCTGCCCGATGCCGGCGAGCAGCTCCTTGAACCAGTCCTGCTGGATGTCGAAGGGCTTGCCGCCCTTGATGCGGTCGAACGCGATGACGCTCAACACGTCACCGTTCTCCTCGTCCTGACCGACGACGCCCGGCTCCCCGCGCAGGGCGGAGTCGACCGCGAGGTCGGTGCACTGCTTGATGAGCGCCAGATCGGCGTCGTTGGCCGCGGCCGAGCGGGAGAAGTAGCCGGACTTCTGGATCATGACCTTCTCCGCCGAGAGCTTCTTGGCGAACTTGGAGCCGAACCAGGCGCCGGGGTTGATCTTGTCGATCTTGACGTGACCGAACGGGTCGCGCGGCACCTCTTCGCCCGCAGCCTCCATCTCGGCGACGATGGAGTCCAGGCCGGCGCCCTCCGACAGGAAGATGGTGACGTTGCCGACGCGGTCCATGACCTCGCTCAGCCGCTCGGCCTCCTTGGCCAGGTCGATGACGCCCTCGGGGACGTACACGCCGTGGATGTCCCACGCCTCGCGGGACAGCCCGATCTCCGGCAGCCACTCCTGCGTGTCGAGCCACTTGCGGTACTCGGCAGCGGTGGCGGCGGTCAGCCATCCGCAGTGGCGGCCCATGACCTCGTGCACGATCAGCATGCGCGAGCCCGAGTTGTGCTCGGCGACGATGTTCTCGGCGAAGATCGCGCCCTGCTCGGCGGCGGTCCATGCGCCGAGGGACTGCTTGATGGGCACCACGTCGTTGTCGATGGTCTTGGGCAGGCCGACGACCGTCAGCCCGTAGTCGTGCTCGGCGAGGTAGGCCGCCAGGTCTGCAGCGGTGGTGTTGGTGTCGTCGCCGCCGATGGTGTGCAGCACGTCGACGCCGTCGGCGACCAGGCGGTCAGCCGCGACCTTGAGCGGGTTGTCGCCCTCGGCGACCAGGCCTCGCTTGACGAGGTCCTTCGCGTTGGTGAGCTTGACGCGGGAGTTGCCGACGGGGGAGCCGCCGAACTTGTGCAGCAGCGCGGCGTTGGCGCGCACGGTGTCGTCGACGACGAGGTAGTCGCCCTTGAGCAGACCCTGGTACCCGTGGCGGTAGGCGATGATCTCCACCTCCGGCGCGACCTGCGTGTAGCGCTCGATGAGGCCACCGATCGCCGAGGACAGGCAGGGAGCGAAACCACCGGCCGTGAGGATGGCTACCTTCTTGACCATGAGTGTCCTTTCATGAAGTTCGGGGCGTCTGCGCGACGCCACCCCCAGCCTATTGCACCGCTCTCTGGAGCCCCGAAGGGGTGTCGGATGCCTGGGACACGACTTGTCCACAGGTCACCGGCCGACGGCGCGGAGTGACCCCGTGGCTTGGCACGATGGCGCCATGCATGGACGAGGAGATCAACGCGGTCTGACCCAGGCCGTCCAGGCTGTCGTCCTGTTCCCTCTGGCCCTCGGGGTCTTCCTGGGTCTGCTGCAGTGGTCCCTCCACGCGTGGGCACACTCCACGGCCCTGGCAGCCGCGCAGGAAGGTGCCGCCGTGGCGGCGGCCTTCGACGGCACCGCGGACCTGGGGCGCACGGCTGCGGCCCGCGTCGCGGCCAACGGGTCGCTGAGCGCGGTCTCGGTCCGGGTCACGCGGAGCAGCGCGGCGACGGAGGCGACGGTGCGCGGGCGCGTGGTCACGATCATCTGGGCCCGGGACGTCAGCGCCACCGCCCGGGTGCCCACCGAACGGGTGACCGGCTCGTGAGCAGGCGGGATCAGCGCGGCCTGTCCATGTCCGTCGAGGCCGTCGTCCTCATCCCCGCGCTCCTCCTCGTCGTCGGGTTGCTCCTGGTTCTTGCGCGCGTGGCGATCGCCGACCAGCACGTGGGGGTCGCAGCGGGGGCAGGGGCGAGGGCCGCATCGCTCGAGCGGACTCCGGCCGCAGGCGAGCGCGCGGCGCGGGCCGCCGTCGTCAAAGCGTTGGGGGACCGGGGTGTGGCGTGTCGGCACACGTCGGTCACGCTCGACACCTCGGGGCTCACCCGGGCGCTGGGCGAACGGGCGCGCGTCTCGGTCGAGGTCGGCTGCAGCGTCGACCTGAGCGACGTCTCGCTGCCGTTCATGCCCGGAACCGTGGCGGTGTCGGCCACCCGAACGTCGCCGGTCGACCCGCTTCGCGGTGGCTAGAGTGGCGTCATGACTACGACGCACCGCCGCCTCGGCCAGTTCACCGTTTCCTCCGTCGGCCTCGGGGCCATGCCGTTCTCCATGAGCGACAAGCCCGAGAAGCCGTCCGAGGAGCAGGCGATCGCCACTGTGCACGCCGCCCTCGACGCCGGGGTCACCCTCATCGACACGGCCGACATCTACGCGCCCAGCTGGGATTCCATGGGCCACAACGAGCGCATCGTCGCAAAGGCTCTCCGCAGCTACACCGGCGACACCAGCAACGTCGTCGTCGCGACCAAGGGTGGCATCACCCGGAGCGAGGGTGAGCGCTGGGGACGTAACTCCGATCCGGCCTACCTGCGCTCGCGCGTGGAGGCCGCCCTCGACGTGCTCGGCGTCGACAAGCTCGACCTGTTCTACCTGCACCGTCCGGACCGGAGCCGTGTCTACGCCGAGGTGATGGAGACCTACGCCGCACTGAAGGCCGAGGGGCTCATCGCGGAGATCGGCATCTCGAACGCCAACGTCGAGGAGATCCAGATCGCGGTCGACGTCCTGGGCGAGGGGGAGCTGGCGGCGGTGCAGAACGAGTTCTCGCCGAAGTTCAACCACACCAGCAAGTCCGAGCTGGACTTCTGCGCCCGCCACGGGATCGCGTTCCTGCCCTGGTCCCCCCTCGGCGGCACGGGCGGCGGGGCTGCCGCAGTCGGGACCAGGTTCCCGGTGCTGGCGGAGATCGCCGGCCGGCACGGGGTCTCCCCGCAGCAGGTGACCCTGGCCTGGGAGCTGGCTCTGGGCGACCACGTGATCGTCATCCCCGGCGCCTCGCGTCCCGAGTCGATCCGCGACTCGGCGGGGGCCATGCAGCTCACCCTCACCGCGGACGAGGTCGACGCCATCTCGGGCGCGGTCCTCTGACCCTCAAGTAGCCTGGGCCCATGGCCCAGTACTTCGACGTCCACCCCGAGAACCCACAGCCCAGGGCCCTGGCACAGGTGGCCAGGATCCTGGAGCAGGGGGGACTCGTCGCGTACCCGACCGACTCCTGCTTCGCGCTCGGGTGCGCGCTCGGCAACGCGGCCGGCATCGAACGGATCCGCAGGATCCGTCAGCTCGACGACAAGCACCACTTCACGCTGGTGGTCGACTCCTTCGCGAAGCTGGGGGCGTATGTCGAGATGGACAACCGGATTTTCCGCGCCGTCAAGGCCGCGACGCCGGGCCCGTACACCTTCATCCTCAAGGCGTCGCGGGAGGTGCCGAAGATGATGCAGCACCCGAAGAAGCGCACCGTCGGGGTCCGCATCCCGAACCACCGGACCACGTTGGCGCTTCTGGACGCGGTCGGGGCCCCGCTGGTGTCGTCGACGCTCCTGATGCCGGGGCATGAGGAGTCCCTCACGGACGGCTGGGCGATCAAGGAGCTCCTGGACCATCAGATCGACGCGGTGCTCGACTCCGGGGACTGCGGCGTGGAACCCACGACCGTCGTGGACCTGAGCGGCGACGAGCCCGTGATCGCCCGCGTAGGGGCGGGGGACCCGTCGCCGTTCGAGGCCTAGAGCCTCAGCGCCGGCCGCCGCCGAGGAGACCGCCCAGGATGTCGCCGAGGATCCCGCCGCCAAGTCCGCCCGGCAATCCCTGGCTCTGCGGCGCCTGGGGCGTCGGCTGCCGCCCGGTCGACTGGTCCGGCATCGGCATGCGCAGACCCCCGTCTCCGCCGGATGTTTCGGGGAGCCGGAACTGGGGCTGCCCACCCGACTGCGGGGCGGGGGAGGGCGCGGGACGGCTCTGCTGCCCGCCACCGAGGATCTGGCCCAGGATGTCGCCGAGCCCGCCGGACTGCTGCTGGCCCTGGCCTCGCCCCGTCAGCTTGCCCGCGAGCCACGCCATCACGATGGGCGCCAGGAGCGGCAGCAGCTTCTGGATGAGCGAGCTGCCGCCGCCGAGGCCGCCCAGGCGGTCCACGACCTGCTGCTCATTCGAGCCGAAGACGTTGTGCGTGATCTTCGCGCCGTCGTTCTCGTCGAGGGCGTCGAGGTCGACCCCACCGTCGAGCAGGTGCGGATCGTGCTGGGAGAGGGCGGAGCGCAGCGAGGCTTCGCCCGCGGGATCCTGGGCGTTGGCGCCCATGCCCATGAGCAGGGCGGGGAGGGCCGTCCGCGCGGCCTGCTCGACCTCCTCCGGGGTGGCGCCCACACGGCGGGCCAACTGGTCGACGGGGAGGGTGGACATGAGGTCGTCGTAATCGAACACGTGCGTACTCCTTCTGGTACGGGTACGGCTCGTCGGTGCCGTATGTCCACGCTACCCAGCCGGACGCCGTGTCGGGCTCGATCGCGACAGCCGGTATCCGGGGCCGCGTCAGGCCGGCGGCCCCAGACGGTGCGCTCGGAACAGGCAGGCGTGGTCCACGCCCATCATCTGGCCCTGGCCAGCCAGCATCTCGGGGATGAAGTCCCTGGGGGCTGGGTGCCCCGGGATGTCGGCGAGATAGGCCGCATGGGCCTCGAGCGAGCGGACACCGGCGTCGACGTCGTCGCTCGTCAGCACAGCGCCGTGCGTGGGGGAGTTGTCCGCGGCCACGAGCAGCCAGCTGGCGGCCCACTTCGGCAGCCCCTCGTCACGAGCGAGCTCGGGGTGGACCCAGGTGTTGTCGGCGTCGCGGACCGCGTCGAGGGTCACCAATCCGGCGACCCGGTGGTCCGCCTGGTTGAGCCCCCAGCCCACCTCGACATCCCACGAGGTGGTGACGACGACGTCGGGCCTGAACCGCCGGATCTTCCGCGCCACGTCTCGGCGGAGAGCGAGCGAGTACACGAGCATCCCATCTGGGTGGTCCAAGATCTCCAGATCCGTGACCCCGACCTCCGCACAGGCAGCACGCTGCTCCCTCACGCGCAGGGGGCCGACCTCCGACGGCGGACGCTGCATGCCTGCCTCGCCCGCGGTGAGGAGGAGGTAGGCCACCTCGGCGCCCTGGACGACCCAGCGGTGGACACACGCCGACAGCCCGTACTCGACGTCGTCGGGATGGGCCACGACGCACAGGATCCTCCGGAAGCCGTCGTCGGGCAGGACATCCAGCGAGCGCGGCCCAGGCTCGGCTGTGCTCATGTTTCCTCCTCGTGGCGTGTCGGAGTGTCGGCCGCGAGCGCGGTCACGGCGCGGACGATCAGGGAACGGGGGAGCGGCTCATCGAGCGAGAACCACAGGGTTCCCTTGCCGCGGACATAAGGGGCGAGGTCGGCCTGGAGGTCCGGCTGCGCGGGAATCGGGTACATGGCCACGTGGTCCCTCCATCCCGAGACGAAGACCCTGGCGCGGCCCGTGACGGGCTTGTAGCCCACGATGCCGTAGCTGAGGACCTCATCGGCCTGGGGGAGCGTGTCGCGCACCAGCCGTCGGAGCTCATCGAACTTGGGCCGGGCGACGGGCGGGACGGTGGCGACGTACTCGTCCACGGTGGACGGCTTGGTCGGCGGGGCCTCCGCGAGGGAATAGCTGGCCTCGAGCATGTCGCGCAGGACGCCGAGATCTGCGTCGTCGAGCTTCGTGAGGTACAGACACGAGACGCTGCTTCTGTGTTTGCCCAGCCGCGCGAGGTGGTCGCCGTACCGGTCGAACCCCTCGCTGAAATAGATCGTCAGAGTGGCCTTGCGCGGGCTGAAGGAAAGTCTGGGCATGTCGCCCTCCCGCCCGGTGTCGTAGCGGTAGTGCTGGGAGCCGAACCCGATGATGCTGGGGCCCCACATCGTCGGCTCCGCCCCGGTGATGTCGCGCATCATGGCGATGAGCTGGGCCGCCTCGCGGCGGCGCCGCTCGGGAACGGTGTCGAGAAACTCCTGCACCGGAACAGAAGTGGGGCGGGTGACAGCATCATCGCCGGGCATCTGCCCACTCTCCGCGCAGCGACCCGGACCTGTCAAGGATCAGCGGCACCGTCGCCGCGGAATTGCCCACGGCTGACGCGGCGCCAGAGGGGGATCGATGAAGCCGTGCAACAACTGGGTCTGCTGCACCGTGGAGAATGAGATGACATAATGCAGCTTATCGGTCATCACGGAACGGGCCGGAGGCCGCGGAGCCCTGCAGCGGGTTCGTGATCTGGTCCTTCGTCCGGTCGACCTGGACGGTCCACCAGCTTCCGAGCCTCACCGCCCGGGCCGCTGCCGACAAACAAAGAACCCCCTCTTGCGAGGGGGTTCGTCGGTGGGCGATGCCAGGTTTGAACTGGCGACCTCTTCCGTGTCAAGGAAGCGCGCTACCACTGCGCCAACCGCCCGAGGTGGAGACGGGATTTGAACCCGTGTACACGGATTTGCAGTCCGTTGCCTCGCCTCTCGGCCACTCCACCTGGATGGAGGTTTACCCTCCCCAAGCGGGTTGGGAGAGACTTATCTCCGAGCGGACGACGAGATTCGAACTCGCGACCCTCACCTTGGCAAGGTGATGCTCTACCAACTGAGCCACGTCCGCCTGCGTCTCGCGGTTCCTGCCCTTGTGGGCTGGGCCGTCCGGCGCGTAGAGAACATTAGCGCAGCCTTTCCAAGGATGCAAAATCACGTCGCCACGAGGGGCTGGACCCCTTTCACGACCAGGTGGACAGGGCTCCTCGCGCGCGCCGCTTCTATCGAGGCGCACCGTCGTCGGTTCGACACGGCCCGGGTTCTTCTACTAGACTCCAACTTCGCTAGGGGCGATTGGCGCAGTGGTAGCGCGCTTCGTTCACACCGAAGAGGTCGGCGGTTCGAAACCGCCATCGCCCACAGAAGAGTCTCCGACACGCCACCATCCGGTGGCCCAATGAGAGAGAGTCGATGACTGCGCCGGCAATCGTGCTTGTGGCCGAAGGGCCCGACGATCCGGCGGTCACCAATGCGTTGAAGTCCATCGCGCGTTCCCTGCAGAGCAGCCGCCCGGATCTCCGCATCGCACTCGCGCGGATCGGCGCAGGCACACCCAGGCTGGAGAACGTGGTGGCCGACCTGGTCGCCGACGAGGTGGCCGAGGCCGTCCTGGTTCCGCTCGACCTCGTCTCCGCGGCGGACCACGCGCCCGAACTCGACACATTCGAGCGCTCCGCTGACATCCACCTGGCCGTGAGTCGTCCCGTGGGTCCCGCCGGCGAGGTGCTCAACATCCTCGACGAGCGGGTGCGCGAGGCACTCCACCGCGGAGGCGCCCTGGAGATCGACGGACTCGTCCTCGCTGCCCCCTCGGGTGGCGACGTGCGCGGGACGTCGCTGCTGGGTCGTCGCGCCCGGCAATGGTCCGCGCACCACCGGCTCCCGGTTCAGCTGGCGGTGGAGACGGGCGACGGGCGGGCGACCGCGGCCGCCGTCGCCTCCCTGCGGATGCAAGGTCGCCGTCACATCGCTGTGGGCAGCCTGCACCTCACTCCCACCCCCAGCTACCACATGCACGTCCAGGGCGCCCTGCGCGCGGGCGCCGTCGCGGTGACCGCCCCCATCGGCGACAGCCCCCACCTCCGCCAACTCATCCTCGCCCGCTACGCCTTCGGCGCAATGGAGTTGCTGGACGGGACGCCCACCCGACTCCCCGACGACCTGGACGGCGAGGACTCCTGAGGCTTGCCCGGGGCGCATAGGATCGCTGCATGAATGACGCGTACCGTCCTCCCGTGACCAAGTCCGACGAGGAGTGGGCGGCCGAGCTGTCCCCCCTCGAGTTCAAGGTGCTCCGTCTGGCCGGCACCGAGGCTCCCTTCACCGGCGAGTACACCGACACTGAGGACGAGGGCATCTACGAGTGCCGCGGCTGCGGAGCCGAACTTTTCCGCAGCACCGAGAAGTTCCACTCGCACTGTGGCTGGCCCAGCTTCTTCTCCCCCTTGGCGGAGGACCGGGTTCGCTACATCGACGACCACTCGATCCCTGGCCGCCCGCGCGTCGAGGTGCGCTGTGCCGCGTGCGACGGCCACCTGGGACACGTCTTCGAGGGCGAGGGATACGACACCCCGACGGATCTTCGTTACTGCATCAACTCGGTCAGCCTCCGCCTCCGCCGCGGCTGAGCCGCTCCGGCGCGCCTCACCGGCCTCCGAGGGGCCCCGTCGTAGGGTGGCGGTCGTGCCAGCAGACGTGACCAGCGCGACGCCCGAGCCTTTCGCCCGCGCACTGCGCGAACTCGACACGATGCAGTGGCGCCGCGGGTTCACCACCGACGAGATCGGCTCGCCGCAGCGCATCGCGCCCTACTCCGTCGCCATCGAGGGCGAACTGGGCGACGGCGGCGACGAGGCTCTCTCGACGGGGCGGCTGATCCTGCTCCACGACCCGGCGGGCAACGACTCGTGGTCGGGCACGTTCCGGCTGGTCACTTACGTCCGGGCGGAGGTCGACCTCGACATGGTCACCGACCCGCTGCTCCCCGACGTCGCGTGGTCCTGGTTCACCGACGCTCTCGCGCACCGCGGCTGCGCCGCCCACGCGCTGGCCGGCACCGTCACGGCGTCCTACGGGAAGGGCTTCGGAGACATGGCCGACGCGGACCGCGCTGAGGTCGAGCTGCGGTGTTCCTGGACCCCCACCCTGGACGTCCGGCACCCGTTGACCGCCCACCTCGCCGCGTGGGAGGACCTCATGGGACACGTCGCGGGCCAACCGCCCCTCCCCCCTGGCGTCTCATCCCTTCCCACCGGGCGGCGCGGATGACCTACATCGAAAGCCCCAGGGAACCGCTGCGTCCCGTCGTCGAGGGCCCGGACGCCCTTGAGTCCTGCCTCGAGGCCCTCGCGTCGGCGACCGGACCCGTCGCCTTCGACACCGAGCGGGCCCACGGCCACCGGTACTGGCCCAAGGCCTACCTGCTGCAGATCCGCCGTGAGGGCGCCGGCACGTGGCTCGTCGATCCCGTGGCGTTCGAACGCGGCGGACCCGCCGACCTGTCGTCTCTCGTCACGGCCTGCGGCGACGCGCCGTGGATCATCCACGCGGCCAGCCAGGATCTTCCCTGCATGCGTGAGATCCGTGTCCTGCCACCCTCGATCATCGATACCGAGCTCGCGGCCCGCCTGCTCGGAAAGCCCGGCGCCAGCCTCGGAGCCCTGCTGGCGGCCGAGCTGGGCGTCCACCTCCGCAAGGCCCACTCTGCGGACAACTGGTCGAAGCGGCCGCTGCCGCCGTCGTGGCTCACGTATGCCGCGCTCGACGTCGACTACCTCCTCGAGCTGGCTGAGCGGCTGCAGGATGAGCTGCAGGAGGTCGGGCGCGCCGAGTGGGCTGACCAGGAGTTCGCGGACACGTTGGCGCGCCACACCGCTCCCCCGCAGCCCCGCGTGGATCCGTGGCGCCGCCTCAGCGGGATCACCACGCTGCGCACGCCACGGCAGTACGCCGTCGCCCGGGCCCTGTGGACCGCGCGCGACGCCATCGCCCAACGGCGCGATCGACCGCCCGGCTGGATCCTCCCGGACGCCGCCATCCTGGAGGCGGCCGGCCTGGCGCGTGACTCGGTTCCCACGAAGTCGGAGCTCCTGCGGATCAAGGGTTTCGCCGCCCCGCCCGGCAGCCGAAACCTGTCCACCTGGCTCGCCGCCCTCGACGAGGTGCGGGCGCTACCGGCGGCCGGGTATCCCCCGCCCCGGCTGCGCTCGGACGGCGTGCCGCACCCACGGACATGGGACCGGGTGAACCCCGAGGCCGCTGAGCGATGGGCCAAGGTGCGTCCGGCGATCGACGAGCTCGCCTGCGATCTCGGCGGCCTGCAGCCCAGCCTCGTCGCTCCCCCGGTGGCGGTGCAGGGCAGCCTGTTCGCATCCGCGGACGTCACGCACGAGGACCTGCTGGCCCTGGGCGCACGTCCGTGGCAGGCCGACTTCCTCGTCCCCCTGATCCGTGAGGCCCTGGGCCGTTAGGCCGGCCGTACCGCCTCTTGGTCGGGTGCCGCGCTGAGCACCTCCCCCAGCACTCGCAGCGACACCTGCGCGGCGGTCAGCCCGATCTCATCGAGCACCTCATCGCGGGAACCGTGGGCGAGGAAGCGCTGCGGGATCCCGAACGTCATCACGCGGGTCGCTGCATGGGACTCCGCCAGCCGCGAGCGGAGACGCTGGCCGATGCCGCCCTCCACGAGGTTGTCCTCCAGGGTGACGACGACGTCGTAGCCCGCCGCCAGCGACACGAGGTCCGGGCTCACAGGTAGGGCCCAGAGCGGGTCGACGACCGTGGCGGGGACACCCTCGTCCCGGAGGCGATCCGCGACACCCAGCGCCATCCCGGCGCACTGGCCATACCCGACGATCAGCAGCCGCGCGCCCTCGCTGCGCCGCAGCACATCGACCCGCGACAGTCCGTCGCCGACGTGCGCGACCTCCTCGATGGCGTCCGGCAGGCGTTCCTTCGAGTACCTGACGACGGTGACGGCGTCCGTGACATCGACGGCCCGGTCCAGCGCCGCCACGAGCCTGGCCTGGTCTCGCGGAGCCGCCAGCTGCAGGCCGGGGATGAGACCCAGTAGCGTCATGTCCCACATGCCGTTGTGGCTGGGGCCGTCCGTGCCCGTGACGCCGGCCCGGTCCAGGGCGATGGTCATCCCGGTGCGATGCAGCGCGGCGTCCATGAGCACCTGGTCGAACGCGCGGTTGACGAACGTGGCGTAGAGGGCCACCACGGGGTGCAGCCCCGAGCGCGCCAGCCCCGCCGCCGACACGATGGCGTGCTGTTCGGCGATGCCGACGTCGAAGATCCGGTCCGGGAACGCGGCCGCGAACCGTCCGAGCCCGGTGGGGTGCAGCATGGCGGCCGTCACGGCGACGACGTCCGGCCGGCGCTGGCCGATGTGCACCATGGCTTCCGCGAAGGCGTCCGTCCACGTGGCCTGGACCGACGCCGAGAGGGGCTCGCCCGTGATCTCGTTGATCCGGCCCACGGCGTGGAACTGGTCCTCCTCGTGCTCCTCCGCGGCCTGGAACCCGCGCCCCTTGCGCGTGACGCAGTGCACGATCACCGGGCCGCCGAAGTGCCGTGCCTGCTCGAGGTGGTTCGTCAGCGACGCGATGTCGTGCCCGTCGAGGGGCCCCATGTACTTGATGCCGAGGTCCGAGAACATCGACTGCGGCGCCAGGACGTCCTTCACCCCGGTCTTGAAGCCGTGCATGAGGTCGTAGACCGGACGGCCGACGAGTGGCATGCCGGTGACCGTGCGCTTGATCAGGGTCAGGGTCTTCTCGTAGCGACGATCGGTGCGCAGGCCAGCCAGGTGGTTGGCGAGTCCACCCACCGTCGGCGTGTACGAGCGCCCGTTGTCGTTGACCACGATCACCAGCCGGAGGTCCTGTCGGGCCGCGATGTTGTTGAGCGCCTCCCAGGCCATACCGCCGGTCAGCGCGCCGTCGCCGACGACCGCCACGACCGTACGGGCCTCGCCGCGCAGCCGGAAGCCCTTGGCCAGGCCCTCCGCCCAGGACAGGGCGGTCGAGGCATGTGAGTTGGCCACCCAGTCGTGCTCGGACTCCGCGGGCTCCGGGTATCCGGAGAGGCCTCCGCGCTGGCGGAGCTGATCGAAGCCCGCGGCGCGGCCCGTGAGGATCTTGTGGACGTAGCTCTGGTGCCCGGTGTCGAAGATGATCGGATCCCGCGGCGAGTCGAACACCCTGTGGATCGCCATGGTCAGCTCGACCACGCCCAGGTTCGGCCCCAGATGCCCGCCGGTGCGGCTCACCTTCGTGATGAGGAACGATCGGATCTCGGCCGCGAGCTGGACGAGCTGGCGCCGAGACAGCGCGCGAAGGTCGCGCGGGCTCGTGATCGTCTCCAACACAGACATGGGCTCCATAGTAGGGCCAGGCTCAGAGCTTGGGCACGAACCGCACGTCCCGCAAGGCCTGATCCACCAGTTCGACCGCCCTGGCGACGCGCACCAGGCGCGCCTCCTCCTGCTGCAACACGGCGGCCGCCTGGTCCGCCGTGGCCGCGTCCACCACCCCGGTCAGCGACGGCCGGAGCCCGGTCAGGCCGCTGCGGGTGGCGACCAGCTGGGACGACACGAACTCGCGCGCGAGCCGTGCCAGCACGACCGGATGACGCCGGAGCACCCCGTATCCCCGGTACTCGGCCGGGCAGCTGTCCAGCAGGAATGCCTCCGCGGTGGCCACCCATCCCGGCGCCCCCGGTGGCCGCACCGCGGCCGGCCAGCCGGGCGGGACGTACACGCGGATCTGATCATCATCATCGAACATGTGTTCTATTAAACCGCGCGCCGCCGACAGATTCAACCGGCCTGACACAGAAACGAGGGGCGACTCCCCTGTCGGGAGCCGCCCCTCGCAGCGTGCGGATCAGGCCTTGGCCAGGTTCCGCAACACGTACTGCATGATGCCGCCGTTGAGGTAGTAACTCCGCTCCCCCGGCGTGTCGATCCGCACGACGGCGTCGAAGGTCACCTCGGCCCCGTCCGGCTTCACGGCGCTGACCCGCATCGTCTGCGGGGTCACACCGTCGTTGAGTTCGGTGATGCCGGTGACCGAGAAGGTCTCCTCGCCCGTGAGGCCCAGCGACTCCGCCGACTGGCCCTCGGGGAACTGCAGCGGCAACACGCCCATGCCAATGAGGTTGGAGCGGTGGATGCGCTCGTAGCTCTCGGCGATGACGACCCGGACGCCCAGCAGCGCCGTGCCCTTGGCGGCCCAGTCGCGGGACGATCCGGAGCCGTACTCCTTGCCCGCCAGCACGACGAGCGGCACGCCCGCAGACGCGTAGTTGACGGCCGCGTCGTAGACCGTGGTCACCGGGCCGCCGTCGACGGTGAAGTCACGCGTGAAGCCGCCCTCGGTGCCGGGAGCGATCTGGTTGCGCAGGCGAATGTTGGCGAAGGTGCCGCGGATCATCACCTCGTGATTGCCGCGCCGCGACCCGTAGGAGTTGAAGTCCTTCCGGTCCACACCGTGCTCGGTGAGGTAGAGACCCGCGGGCGAGTCGGCCTTGATCGAGCCGGCCGGCGAGATGTGGTCCGTGGTCACCGAGTCGCCGAGCTTGAGCAGCACGCGCGCGCCCGAGACGTCGCCCACCGGCGCGGGCTCGGCCGGCATGTCGTCGAAGTAGGGCGCCTTCCGGACGTAGGTGGAGTCCGGATCCCAATCGAAGGTCTCGCCGTCGGGCGTGGGCAGCGACCGCCAGCGCTCGTCACCGGCGAAGACGTCGGCGTAGCGCGAGACGAACATCTCGGCGCTGATCGAGCTGTTGATGACCTCGTCGATCTCAGCCTCGGTGGGCCAGATGTCGCGCATGAACACGTCGTTGCCGTCCGCGTCCTGGCCGATCGGCTCGCTGAACAGGTCGATGTCCATGGTGCCCGCCAGCGCGTAGACGATGACCAGCATCGGCGAGGCGAGGTAGTTCATCTTCACGTCGGGGTTGATCCGGCCCTCGAAGTTGCGGTTGCCCGAGAGTACGGCCGACACCGCGAGGTCATGAGCGTTGACCGCCTCAGAGACCTCCGGGATGAGCGGGCCGGAGTTGCCGATGCAGGTGACGCAGCCGTATCCCACGAGGTTGAAGCCGATCGCGTCCAGATACTGCGTGAGGCCGGAGCGGTCGTAGTAGTCCGTCACCACCTGCGAGCCGGGGGCCAGTGACGTCTTCACCCACGGCTTGCGGGTCAGGCCGCGCTCGACGGCCTTCTTCGCCACCAGAGCCGCGCCGATCATGACGCTCGGGTTGGAGGTGTTCGTGCACGACGTGATGGAGGCGATCGTCACCGCGCCGTGGTCCAGCTCGAAGCTGGTGCCGTCGGCCAGGGTCACGGGGGCGGCGGCGTGCACCCGGGGAACCATGTGGTGGTGGGTCGGGTCGGCGGGCGCCGGCGAGTCGTCCCGGATCGTCGGGTCTGGCCCCGTCGGGTCGGAGGCCCCCATCGTCGCCGCGACCGCCCGGTCGTATCCGGAGTAGTCGTCGGCGTCATGCGGGGCGCCCACGAAGCCGGCCACCGCTTCGCGGAAGGCGGGCTTGGACTCGTCGAGCCGGATGCGGTCCTGAGGACGCTTGGGTCCGGCGATCGACGGCACGACCGTGGACAGGTCGAGCTCGATGTACTCGGAGTACTGGGGCTCGACGGCCGGATCGTGCCACAGCCCCTGCGCCTTGGCGTAGGACTCCACCAGCGCGATCTGCTGCTCGTCGCGGCCAGTGAGGCGCATGTAGTCGATCGTCTTGTCGTCGATCGGGAAGATCGCGATCGTCGAGCCGTACTCGGGGCTCATGTTGCCGATGGTCGCGCGGTTGGCGAGCGGGACCTGGGCGACGCCGTCGCCGTAGAACTCGACGAACTTGCCGACGACCTTGTGCTCGCGGAGCATCTCGGTGATGGTGAGCACCAGGTCGGTCGCGGTCGTGCCCTCGGTGAGCCGGCCGGTGAGCTTGAAGCCCACGACGCGCGGCACGAGCATGGAGACGGGCTGGCCCAGCATGGCCGCCTCGGCCTCAATGCCGCCGACGCCCCATCCGACGACGCCCAGGCCGTTGACCATGGTGGTGTGCGAGTCGGTGCCCACGCAGGTGTCGGGGTAGGCCTGCAGCACGCCGTCGACGGTGCGCGGGAAGACCACGCGGGCGAGGTGCTCGATGTTGACCTGGTGCACGATGCCGGTGCCGGGCGGGACGACCTTGAAGTCGTCGAAGGCCTTCTGGCCCCAGCGGAGGAACTGGTAGCGCTCGCGGTTGCGCTGGTACTCGATGTCCGTGTTGGCCTCGAACGCGCCGGCGATGCCGAAGACCTCGGCGATGACGGAGTGGTCGATGACCATCTCCGCCGGGGACAGCGGGTTCACCTTCGACGCGTCGCCGCCGAGCTGCGCGACGGCCTCGCGCATGGTGGCGAGGTCGACGACGCAGGGGACGCCGGTGAAGTCCTGCATGATGACCCGGGCCGGGGTGAACTGGATCTCGTGGTCCGGCTCAGCCGAGGGGTCCCAGGCGCCGAGGAACTCGATGTCCTCACGCGTGATGTTGGCGCCGTCCTCGGTGCGCAACAGGTTCTCGAGCAGGACCTTGAGGCTGAAGGGCAGCTTCTCGGAGCCAGCGACCGCACCGATGCGGAAGTACTCGTACGAGGTGCCGTTGACGTCGAGGCTCGCCTTGGCCCCGAAACTGTTGACGCTCATCCTTCTCCTAACACTTGGCGGTCGCCAAATCTCTTGACGTCAAGATACCATGCGGGTGCCCTCGGCGGCAGCGCCGGTCATCGGTCAGTCTAGGGGGTGCAGGATCGCCACGCACTCGACGTGGTGCGTCATCGGGAACAGGTCGAAACCGCGGATCGACGACGCACGGTAGCCGCGATCCCGGAACGTCGCCAGGTCCCGGGCGAGGGCCGCGGGATCACAGGCAACATACGCCACCGCACGCGGCCGACGGTCCGCCACGGCCCCCACGACCACGGACCCCGCCCCCTTGCGCGGCGGGTCGAGGACCACGAGGTCGGCCCGGGCCGGCAGCGAGCGGTGGATCCGCTCCACGGCGCCGGAGAGGAAGCGTGCCTCGGGAACGTTGGCGCGCGCGTGCTGCACCGACCGGGTCCCCCACTCCGCCCCCGTGACCCGACAGCCCGCATCGACGAGGGCACCGGCGAACAACCCGACCCCGCAGTAGAGATCGAGCGCGCTCTCCCCGCGCCGCGGCGCGAGTCCGTCGAGCACCGCGCCGGTCAGCACCTCGGCGGCAGCGGGATGCACCTGCCAGAATCCCCCGGCGTCCACGGCGTAGGTTCGCCCGCGCACCTCCTGGTGAACCGGCCGCCGCGCCTCCGCCGGCGTCGCGATCACGACGGTGACGTCGTCGGCCACCGTGACCTCGAGGTCGGCGCCGGGGCGGGCCACGCGCGTGAGTTCGGCGACCTCCGGCCCCGGCGCGGCGATGAGGCAACCCACCTCCGGCAGCGCGACGACGTCGTGCGACCGGCGGGCCCGGAACCCCACGGTGCCGTCATCGTCCACCGCGTAGCGCACGCGGGTCCGCCACCCGAGCAGCCCGCCCGGAACGGGCTCCACCTGACCGTCCCACTCGATCCCGGCGAGGCGCCTGAGCTGTTCGGCCACGACGGCGGTCTTGAGGGCGAGCTGAGTGGGCTGATCCGCGTGCTGCCAGTCGCACCCGCCGCAGCGGCCCGCGATGGGGCACGGCGGCGTCACCCGGCCCGGCGCGGCGTCCAGGACGTCGACGACCCGGCCGCGGTCGAAGCGTGCCCCCGTCTCGGTGATCTCGACACGGACCCGCTCGCCAGGTAGGCCACCCGTCACGAAGACGACCTTGCCCCCACTGCGCCCGACGACGACACCGCCGTGCGCCACGCGCTCCAGCGCGACCTCGACCGTCATCGGAGCCGCGGCTGGGAGGCCTTGTGCGCGGCCGCCTTCGCGCGCCCCGACGACTTCAGCTGGTACGGAACGCTCGTGACCATGACCCCGGGCATGAAGTGCAGGCGGGTCCGGATGAGCAGCGCCGTCTGGTTGTGCAGCAGCTGCTCCCACCAGTGACCGACGACGTACTCGGGGATGTAGACGATGACGACGTCGCGCGGGTTCTCGCTGCGCAGCTCGGCCACGTACTTGATGAACGGGCCCGTGATCTCGCGGTACGGCGAAGCGATCACCTTGAGGGGGATGCCGAAGTCCTCGTCCTCCCACTCGTCGAGGATGAGCTCCACCTCGTCGTCGTCGACGGCGACCGTCACGGCGGTCAGCGTCGTCGAGCGCGCCGCGCGGGCGAACGCGATGGCACGCGCCGTCGGCAGGTTGACGCGCTGGACGAGGACGACGCCCCGCACGCGGCTGGGCAGCGCCCGATCCGAGTCCGGCGTGAGGGCGAGCTCGCGCTCGACGGCCCGGTAGTGGTTCGAGATGGTGAGCATGAGCGCGAAGAGCACCCCCATCGCCACCACCGCGAGGTAGGCCCCGTGCGTGAACTTCGACACCAGCACGACGATGAGCACGGCCCCGGTGGCCGTGGCCCCGATGGTGTTGATGATCCTCGACCGGACGATGCGACCCCGCACCTTCGGCTCGCGCTCCGTGCGCAGTTCGCGCGTCCAATGCCGGATCATGCCGAGCTGTCCCACCGTGAACGACAGGAACACGCCCACCACGTAGAGCTGGATCAGGGCCGTGACGGAAGCGTCGAACACCAGCACCAGCACGATGGCCGCCGCCGACAGCATGAGGATGCCGTTCGAGAAGGCCAGACGGTCCCCGCGCGAGTGCAGCTGGCGCGGCAGGAAGCCGTCCTTGGCCAGGATGGACGCGAGCGAGGGGAACCCGTTGAAGGCAGTGTTGGCGGCGAGGAACAGGATGAGCATCGTCGCGGTGATGACGATGTAGAAGCCCGGCTCGAACCAGTCCATGAACACCACGCGGGCCAGCTGGCCCGTCACCGTGTGGGCCGCGCTGTGGATCGTCTCCCCCGCGGCGTTGACGTAGTGGGTGCCGGTGAGCTCGTCGATGAGGTGCACGTTCGTGAGGTTGGCCAGCGCGACGATGCCCAACAGCATCGTGATCGCCAGCCCGCCCAGCATTCCGAGGACGGTGGCGGCGTTGCGGCTCTTCGGCTTCCTGAACGCAGGCACGCCGTTGCTAATGGCCTCGACGCCGGTGAGGGCCGCGGCGCCGGAGGAGAACGAGCGCGCCAGGATCGCCACCATGGCCCAGCCGACGAACTCGCCGGTCCCCTCGGGCGGGACGACGATGAGGTCCGCGGTCTCGCTCTTCAGGGGCTGGCCGAGGATCAGGATGCGCACCAGGCCGATGGCGATCATCGACAGCATCGAGGCCATGAAGACATAGGTGGGGATCGCGAACGCCGACCCGGACTCCCGCACACCGCGCAGGTTCATCAAGGTCAGGAACACGATGACACCGACCGCGGTCCACGCCTCGTAGCCCTGCAGGAACGGCAGCATGGCCTTGGCGTTGATGACCCCCGCGGACACCGACACCGCGACCGTGAGGACGTAGTCCACAAGCAGCGACGACGCGACGGTGAGACCGGCGTAGCGGCCCAGGTTGGCCGTGGCCACCTCGTAGTCACCACCGCCGTTGGGGTAAGCGTGCACGGTCTGGCGGTAGGACATGACGACCACCGCGACGACAACCGCCACCGCGACAGCGATCTCCCACGAGTAGAGGAATCCGGCCATCCCGGCCAGCGACAGCGTGATGAGGATCTCGTCGGGGGCGTAGGCCACCGAACTCAGGGCGTCGGAGGCGAACACCGGCAGCGCCAGCCGCTTCGGGAGCAGCGTCTCCCCGAGTTGGGCGTTGGCGAGCCGCCGCCCGACGACCATGCGCTTGAGCGCCGACAAGACATTCACGCGGCTACGGTAGACCTGTTGACGGGCAAAGTCATCGTCGGCCCCGGCTGGGTCCGGGGTGTAAGTTCTGGTGCCACAGTCGCCCGAAGGAGGCACACGTGCACATCGTGATCATGGGCTGCGGCCGTGTCGGCTCGATGCTCGCGACCGGGCTCGAGAGGCGCGGCCACAGCGTCGCCGTCATCGACGTCAACGTCGACGCCTTCCGCAGGCTGGGTCAGGATTACAAGGGGCTGACGGTCAAGGGCGTCGGCTTCGACCGCGAGGTCCTCGAGGCGGCGGGGATCCGCCGCGCCGACGCTTTCGCGGCCGTGTCGTCGGGTGACAACTCCAACATCCTCGCCGCCCGCGTGGTGAGGGAGAACTACCACGTCGACAACGTCGTGGCCCGCATCTACGACCAGGGGCGCGCGGCCGTCTATGAACGGCTGGGCATCCCCACGGTGGCCACGGTGAAATGGACCGTGAGCCAGGTGCTGCGGCGCCTGCTGCCCGAGGGCAGCGAGCCGGTCTGGCGGGACCCGACGGGGACCGCCCGCCTGCTGCAGATCCACGTGCACCCCGGGTGGGTCGGCCGACGGATCAGCGAGCTGCAGGCCGCCGCCGGTACCCCGATCCCGTTCGTGCAGCGGGTGGGCCGAGGCATCGTCCCTGACCGCGAGACCATCTTCCAGGACGGCGATCTCATCTACGTCGCGTGTCACACGGACCGCACCGACGAGCTCGAGACCCTGTTCGCCACCCCGCCCGCCAAGCACTAGGAGGAGCCATGCGCGTCGCCATCGCCGGAGCAGGCAACGTGGGCCGGTCCATCGCCCGCGAACTCATCGCCAACGGCCATCAGGTGCTGCTCATCGAGCGCGACCCCGCCGCCATCAAGCCCGACTCCGTCCCCGGGGCGGACTGGTTCCAGGCCGACGCCTGCGAGCTCCAGTCGCTGGAGGAGGCGGAGCTGGAGAACTGCGACGTCGCCATCGCGGCCACCGGCGACGACAAGGTGAACCTGGTGCACTCGCTGCTGGCCAAGACGGAGTTCGGAGTCCCGCGCACCGTCGGCCGGGTGAATCATCCGGGCAACGAGTGGCTGTTCGACGCGCAGTGGGGCGTCGACGTGTCCGTCTCGACGCCGCGCCTCATGTCGGCGCTCGTCGAGGAGGCGGTCTCCACGGGCGACCTCGTGCGGCTGCTGACGTTCAACCGGTCCACGACGCATCTGTCCGAGGTGACGCTGCCTCAGGCGTCACACCTCGCCGGGCGACGCCTGCGTGACGTGGAGCTGCCCGGCGACACGGTGCTCGTGGCGATCATCCGCGACGGCGCACCCATCACGCCGGAGCGTGACCGGGCTTTCGAGGGCGGTGACGAACTCCTCTTCCTCGTGACGCAGGAGTCCGAGGCTGACCTGGCCGCGGTGTTCGCGGCCGACCACTACGACGACTGAGGGACGATCCGGAAGTCCGGGTTGTAGATGACGCACTGACCGCGGTCGTCGGCCAGCCGGCCCTCGACGCGGATGGTGCGCCCCGGCAGCAGGCACTCGAGATGGTCGCGACCCATCCAGACCAGCCGCACGGTGCCGCTGCCGTCGCTGACCTCGGCCTCCAGCCAGCCGTGGGCGGCGTCCGAGGTGACTGAGGTGATGGTGCCGCGCAGCGTCACCCGGGAGCGGACCGGACACGCGGCCAGCGGCTGCGCCCCCGCGACCTCCGCCTGCTCGCGCAGCTCAGTGGCCTCCAGTTCCTCGTGGGAGAGGAAGTAGCGCCGCAACCGCTCACCCCACGGCCGCTTGCCCATGGCTCAGCCCTCCGCCTCAGGCACCCGCATGGGCAGCAGGCTGCCCGGCGCGGCGGGCGACGTGCCGCGCCGCACGACGATGTTGCTGAAGAACTCGAACAGCGCCAACTGCGCCTCGTCGTTGTCCACCTCGAAGGTCGCCTTGCCGAGCAGCACGCCGCGCAGCACCCATCCCGGGCCCTGGACCAACCAGGTCCGCGACAGGTGCATCGCCGGCTTGCCGTCCGGTCCCGTCACGGGCAGGGCCCGCCGCAACTCTGTGCCGAAGGGGCCCTCCACGGCCTGGCAGCGCCCGCCCTGCCTCGTCGTGGTGGCCATGATCTCGTCCCGGATCTCCCCGGTCATCGACGACTTCGACGGCCCCGCGAACACCGCGACCTCGAGCGCGGACTGTCCGTCTCCGACGAGGATCGACTGGACGGCGTTGGTCTCCCGGTTCACCTGGAGCTGCATCGTCATCCCCTGGAACGGGGTGATGATGATCGTGCCGAGGTCGACGCGGCGGACCTCGTCGGCGTCGACGTCGAGGTCGACCTCGGAGATGTCGAACGGGCCCTCGTCCCGCGCGAACGCCGCGTCCCAGCGGGCGGTGTCGTCCGCCGGAACCTCGTCGGTCTCCTGATCCTCATCGGCGGTGAGGTCAGGGGTCTCGTCGATGTCGGTGTCGTCGATGTCCTGGGGCCGTCTGCGTCCGAAGATCACTGCGCGAGTCCTTCACTGGTGGTAGGGGCGGCGAAACCGCCGGTGGAACCATAACCCCCGTCGCCGCGCACGGTGCCGTCGAGGGCCTCGACGGACACGAATCGGGCGGTGACGACGGGCATGATGAGAAGCTGGGCGATCCGGTCCCCGGCGCTGAGCCGGATCTCCCGCTCAGGGTCGAGGTTGATCAGGCACACCTGGATCTCGCCGCGGTAGCCGGAATCGATGACGCCGGGGGCATTGACGATGCTGAGCCCGAACCGGGCCGCCAGACCGGAGCGGGGCGTCACGAGCCCGACATGGCCCGCAGGGATCGCCACGGCGACGCCGGTGCCGACCAGCGCGCGCTCACCCGGCGACAGCGCGATGTCGTGGGCGGCCCGGAGATCGGCGCCGGCGTCGCCATCGTGCGCGTAGGTGGGGAGGGCGCCGTCGTCGGCAATCGTGGGGATGATCATCCGGCGTTCCTCGGGGCGTTGACCGCGGCGGCGAAGTCCTCCGGACGCCGCGTGCTGACCAGCCATGCGGGGTGTGGGTCGGCGGGGTCCGACAGCCGGATGCGGACGAGGCCGGGGACGTAGGGGCGGGTGAGGAGGAAGTCGCGGTGGTTGGCGTCCCTCCCGAGCGCGGCACGTGCCGTCTCGCCCGCGAGCGGGTCCGCACCGGCCACCCAGTCGAGGGACACCCGGTTGCGTCCGGCGACCACGGCCCCGTCGACGACCCCGACGGTCGTCGCGCTGTAGGCGACCAGCGCCAGGCCGACACCGACCGCGGCGAGCACCGTGAACACCGTCGCGATCAGCGGGTCCACATACGCGTAGACGGCGACCGCGAGACTGAGGACGAACAGGGCTGCGATGAGCACCCACCACCACGGCACGTGCAGTCGTTCGCGATAGATCACCTGTCAACCCTACCCGGTTCACCCTATGGTGGTTCCGACGGCCGACCCGAAAGGACCCTCATGGCTCTCACCGAAAAGGTGATGTGGAAGATCTACGCCGGCGTGCTCGGTGCGCTCACGACCCTGATCGCCCAGAAGCTGGTGACCAAGACGTGGGAGGCCGCCACCGGCGACCCTGCACCGGACATCAACGACCCGGAGACCCCCGTCGCCAGCGCCATCATCTGGGCCGCGGCGAGCGGCCTGGGCGTGGGCATCTCACAGCTCGTGATGAATCGCTACGTGCAGCGTCGCTGGATGGCGAACTTCGCCCACGTCGGCCCGAGCCGGCTCCGCACCAAGTTGGACTTCTGAGGCGGTCTCAGACGCAGTCGACGCAGTACTTCAGCCCGGAGCGCTCCTCGGCCAGTTGTGAACGCGACTTCACCAGGAAGCACGACGCGCACGTGAACTCGTCGGCCTGCTTGGGCAGGACCCGGACGGTGAGTTCCTCGTGCGACAGGTCGGCGCCGGGCAGCTCGAACGATTCGGCGGCCTCGACCTCGTCCTCGTCGACCTTCCCGGAGTTCTTGTCGAGTCGGCGGGTCTTCAGCTCCTCGAGGGAGTCCTCCGACATCTCCTCATCGGTCTTGCGGGGTGCATCGTAGTCGGTGGCCATCCTCAGTCAACCGTCCCTTTCTGTGCCGCCTGGTGCCGCGAACGCGCCTATGTGTATCACATCGCGGGGCTGGATGGGAGATGGACCCGCGCTCGCCCCGGGCGGGCGGCGGGCACTCGCTGGTAAGTTGGACAGGAAAACACCGACGTGAACGAGGAATCGACAGTGAATGCTCTGACCCCCCGCGAGATCCAGCAGCGGATCCGCTCGGGCGCCTCCGTGGCCGAGGTCGTCGAGGAGACGGGTATGGAGCTGGACCGGGTGGAGGCGTTCGCCGGGCCGGTCCTCGCCGAGCGGGGCCATATCGCACAGGCCGCGCAGACCGCGACCATCCGTCGCCGGGGCGAGTCCGGTACCCACCGTCGGCTCGGCGATCTCATCGCGGCACGGCTGCGGGCCCGCGGCGTCGATCCCGACACCATCGCGTGGGACGCCTGGCGGCAGCCGGATCTGAAGTGGCGGGTCGTCGGGAGGTTGGGCGCGGACGCCGAGGCCCGGGAGGCCGAGTTCGTGTTCGATCCCAAGGCGCGGTTCTCCGTGGCCCACAACTCCGATGCCAGGTGGATGATCGGTGAGGAGTCGCCGGCCGACGCCCCCTCCGAGGAGGAGAACACCGTCGACTTCACCGACGAGATGGCCCTGGTGCGGGCCGTGACGCAGCCTGGGCCGGCGGTGCCGGGCGACGACGTGCCGGCCTCGGCCCTCATGCACGACGGTAACGAGGACACCTCCCAGCTCGATCGGCTCTACGACATGCTCAGCGGCATCAGCGAGGACTCGGTGCGCATCTACACCGGCATCCTCGACCCCTCGCCGACCGGCCCGGAGGCCGCGGATGAGGAGCTCGACGCCACCCTCCCCCGCGAAGAGGGCGAGGAGCCCGAGGTCGCGGCAGAGATCTCCACGGACGAAGAGCCCGCGGGCGTGGCCCAGGAGGCGCCGGACGAGCCGGCGCAGGAGCCCCTCGTCGACGGCGCGGAGGCCCCGAAGAAGCCGCGCCCCCGCCGCCGGCGCGCCAAGGTCCCCACGTGGGACGAGATCATGTTCGGCGGCCCCACCACCTGAGCTGAGACGCTCAGAAGTCGTCGGGGTCGAACGGCAGCGGGTCGGGCGACAGCGTCGCCTTGGCGCGCGTCGCGGTCATCCGGCGCCGATGATGGGCCCGGCACAGCACCTCGTAACGCACCTCGCCCCCGTCAGTGGTGTCCCCCACGACGACCTGCGACCCCTCGGTCACCATCAGACCGTCGACGGTGCGGGCGTTGTGCGTCCCTCGGGATCCGCACCAGCACAGCGGTCCGATCGGCAGCGTCTCCACGCGGTCTGCGAGCTCGATGAGCCGCTGGGAGCCTGGGAACAGCCGCGTCCTGAAGTCCGAGAGGATGCCGAACGCGTAGACGTCCAGCTGGAGTTCGTCGACGATGCGCGCCAGCTGGTCGATGTGGTCGGGCGTGTAGAACTGGGCCTCGTCGCACACGATGTAGTCCACGCGGTGGCCGCCGGTCAGCTCCGCGATGACGTAGCGCCAGAAGTCGAAAGCCTCGTCGACCTCGATGGCGGCCGCCGTCAGCCCCAGCCGCGAGGCGATGACGCCCTCGCCGGCGCGGTCCTGGGAGGTGAACACCCGGCCGCGCCGCCCGTGGGTCGACTGCGTGTAGTCCAGCTGGAGCGCCAGCGTCGACTTGCCACAGTCCATGGGTCCGGTGTGGAACACGAGCTCAGCCACGCGCCGCCTTTCGATCGATGAGGTCGCGGTAGGCCGCGACATATCCTTCGGCCGTCCGCTCCGGGCTCAGCTCCGGCAGGACGCCCGCCGTCGCGGCCGACATGCGCGCCCGCCGCGCGGGGTCGCCGGCCAGGTCCCGGATCCCCGCCGCCATGGAGGACACGTCCGGGCCGGTGAGCAGGGCGCTCGCCTCCGACAGCCCGACGGTGAGGCGGTCGTCACAGTACAGGACGGGCAGCCCCGCCGCCGCGGCCTCGGCGACCACCAGCGCCTGAGAGTCGAAGCGGTAGGAGCTGAGCGCCAACACATCGGCGTTGCGGAACTCGTACGCCAGCGTCTCGATGGAGGCCAGGTGCCACCGGAAGTCGATGCGCGGATCCCCGTCGGCCAGGGAGCGCAGCCGGTCCCGCTGGTCCCCATCGCCCACCAGCACGAGCTCGGCGTTGGCCGGATCGGCGCGCCGGAACGCCTTGATGAGGACGTCCAGGCGCTTCTCCTTGGCCAGCCGCCCGACGGAGAGGAAGCGGACGGTCGCGTCGGGGCGCTCCCGCGGCGCGCGGTCGATCGCCTCCTTGAGGCTGCGGTTGTAGCCGGTGGGCACCACGTACCCGTGCACCTCCCCCCTGGCCGACTCGCCGATGAGATCCCGCATGAACGGTGACGGCACGGTGTAGCCGTCGACCAGCTGGGCGATGGTGGCGAACGCGTGCCAGTCGAAGCGCGCCGCCAGGCCACCGGTCTCGTGCCGGGCCGCCGGGAGCCGCGACGAGTGATGCACCGATCCGCAGGCCCGGCGCAGCACCGGGAGGATGAGCAGCTCGTAGCCGAGGGTCCCGAAGACGGCCCCTCGGACGCTCTGGTGAGTACCCGCGATGTTGGCGTGGAACGTGTGGAGGTGGGGCACGTTCTGGAGCCGGGCGAGTTTGGCCCCGAGCACCAGCGCCCCCCGCTCTGTCTGCGTGTGGATGACGTCGAACCGCCCGACGTCGCTGATGAGCCGCGCCCGGCGGTCCGACCAGTGCAGGATGCTGAGGTGCGCGGGCAGGCCCTCCACATAGACGGTGGGGCACTCGATGATCCGGCCCAGCCGTGGCTTCTGCAGGTGGCGGTCCGGCGCGATGAGCGTCACGTCGTGGCCCAGTGCGGTGAGCTCCTCCAGTTGCGTCTGGACGGACCTGCCGATGCCCCCGGATGCCGGGTAGAAGTCGTCGATGACGATGGCGATCCGCAGGCTCACCGTGTACCGCCGTGCATGAGCAACGGGACCTCCATCTCGGCCGCCGTCAGGGAGCCGTGCATGCCGACCAGCGAGAACTCGCCCGGGGCCTGGCGGCTCATGACCGCAAAATCGCCCGTCATGGCCGCGACGACATCACCGATCCGGGCCGCGCTCATCGCCGACACCCGCGGGCCGAACCATCCCGCCTCGATCGCCTCCTCCCGGCGCAGGACGTGCGCCCGCTCCCCCAGCACGCTCTCCCAGGCCCAGGCCAGCGCCCGCGGGTCCTCCCCGTGGATGTGGCGGAAGCGCGGCTCGCCACCCAGATGGGTGTAGCCACCGAGCCGCGGCTCGTCCTCCGCGACGACCCGCGACGACTCCGGGACGTTGATCATGCCGTGGTCACCGGTCACGAGGAGCGTTACGTCCGGCGGAAGCGTCTCGATGAGCCGGGCGACCAGGTCGTCGACGGTGGCGAGCTGCTCCAGCCACTGCCAGGATCCGACGCCGGTCCCGTGCCCGATGTGGTCCAGCATCCGCTCGTAGCAGTACACGACGTCAGCCGCCCGGAGCGCATCGGCCACGAGCTCGGTGAACCCCTCGGGGTCCCCCTCCGCGGCGACGGGGAAGAGCGTCGTTCCCGTGAACGCCAGCCGGGTCAAGGCACTGTCGGCGAAGCGGCCGAGCGTCACGGCGCCGGAGGGTCGGCCGCCGGAGGCGAGCCGCTGGAAGAGCGTCGGCGTCTGGGCGAACCCCGCGACGTCGTCGGGCCCGCCCTCCCAGGTCAGGGCGTTGATGACCCGCTCCACCGACGGCTCGTAGAAGGTGTAGCCGGTGACGCCGTGCTCCCCCGTCGGGACGCCGCAGCCCAACGAGGTCAGGGAGGTCGCCGTCGTCGACGGGACCGAGCAGGTGATGCGGGGCGCGGCGCGGAGCAGGCCGGCCATGGTCTCGGCGTGGTCGGCGTACTCGACCAGCTGATGCCACCCCAGTCCGTCGACCAGGAGCACCACGTATTGCGACGCGCGCGGGATCGCGATGACGGGATCGTCGCCGTCGAGCCGGGCCGTGACGCTGGGCAGGACGTTGACCAGGGCCAGGTCCTCGTAGCGGGGGGCGAGGAACTCCACGGGCCTCAGCCGATCTCGGCCTGCAGCCGGGTGGCGAACGCGACCAGCCTGCGCGCGTTGTCGCCGTCGGCCTGCGGGCTCATCCGCACCGTGATGTCGTCCGGCTGGAGCACCCCCGTGTAGCCGTGGTCGGCCTCGCAGGCCGGGTCCTCGCATCCGGCGGGACCGAGATCGATGCGTCGCGCCGCGCCCCACACGATGCTCAGCCAGGCCTCCGTGAGGCCCTCCCGCCGCTCCGGCTGCGCCAGCGACCGCGTCAGCACCACGGAGTCGATGGCGCGCAGGGCGACGATCTCGGTGGTGGCGACGGCGTCGGCACGACCGCCCTCGCCCTCGTCGATGTGGCAGATGAGGAGCTGGCGGGCCGTGCGGATCAGCACCGTGAGGTGGCGGTGGAGTTCGTGACCGGCGAAGGTCGCCTCGTGCTGAACCAGATGGTCGAGCACCTCACGGTCCCCCAGTCCGAGGGCCACCGTCTCCGCGACGAGACTCGGATAGAACCCGCACTCCGCGATCTCGGCCAGCAGCGCCGGCGGCAGCGAGTTCATGATGTCGACGGATTCTGGCACCCGCCCATTCTGGCACGTTGCACTACCGTTGTGGCCATGGCTTCCCGCCCCTTCATCGCAGCCAGGATCGAGGATCGGCTCAACGCCCTGCTCAGTCGCGCGCTCCGGCGCCGCGGCTGGCAGGAGAAGATCCTGCCCTTCACCGGGTACGGAACCGGCGAGCAACTGCGCATCCTGGCCCGCGTCGTGCTGCGCCCGTCGGCGGATCTCGGCATCGTCCAGGCAGCCTCGGCGCTGCTGTACCGCCGCGGCTGGCGCAACTTCATCAACGCCGCGCAGGTGGGGGCCCAGGTGAACGTCGTCATCGGCGAGACCCGCATCCCGGTGCACGCCGACCGCAGCGGCTACGTCGACGTGCGGGTCCGCAACCCCGGCCTGCCCCCGGGCTGGCATTCGGTCCTGCTGGAGGGGTCGGCGGGGTCCTCGGCGCTGGCGAGCGTCCAGGTCATCGACGACGCGGAGGAGTTCGGGATCGTCAGCGACATCGACGACACGATCCTGTCGACCTGGCTGCCCCGGCCAATGGTCGCCGCGTGGAACTCCTTCGTGCTCAAGGAGCAGGCCCGCCAGGCGGTGCCTGGCATGGCCCGGCTCTACCAGCGGCTGCTGGCTGAGCATCCCGGCGCCCCCATCATCTTCATCTCCACGGGCGCCTGGAATACCTACCCGATGATCCAGCGGTTCACCGCGCGCCACGGCATCCCCCAGGGGGCGATGCTGCTCACGGACTGGGGCCCCACCAACACGGGCTGGTTCCGCAGCGGGCAGGACCACAAGCGCCGCTGCCTCCGGGAACTCGCCCGCGACCTCCCGAACGTCCGCTGGCTGCTCGTCGGCGACGACGGCCAGCATGACCCCGAGCTCTACGCCGAGTTCGCCACACTGCAGCCCGAGCACGTGCGGGCACGCGCCATCCGGCAGCTGACGCCCGGGGAGCACACGCTGGCCCACGGCCTGCCGATGGAGGTCCCTGGGCAGGAGGAACACTGGGAACCCGACACGGCGCCGGAGGTGCGTGCGCCGGACGGCGACGCGTTGGGCGATAAGCTCGCCCAGTTGCTGTAACCCCGGCCCTGAGGAGGCGCCCCGATGGCGAAGCCCACCATCGATGACGAGGTGACGGAAGAGGAGCACATCCTCGACGTCGACGTCACCGAGGAGATGGAGACCAGCTTCCTCGAGTACGCCTACTCGGTCATCTACTCGCGTGCACTCCCCGACGCCCGCGACGGACTCAAGCCGGTGCAGCGCCGCATCCTGTATTCGATGGACGACATGGGCATCCGCCCGGACCGCGGCCACGTCAAGTGCGCCCGCGTCGTGGGCCAGGTGATGGGCCAGCTGCACCCGCACGGAGACGGCGCCATCTACGATGCGTTGGTACGCATCGCCCAGCCCTGGGCCATGCGCCTGCCGCTGGTGGACGGCCACGGCAACTTCGGCTCCCTCGATGCCGGTCCCGCTGCCATGCGCTACACGGAGTGCCGGATGGCACCGCCCGCGCTCGCCATGACACGAGGCCTCGACGAGGACACCGTCGACTTCAAGCCCAACTACGACGGCAAGGAGTCCGAGCCGAGCGTCCTGCCGGCCGCCTTCCCGAACCTGCTGGTCAACGGCGCCACCGGCATCGCCGTCGGCATGGCCACCAACATCGCCCCCCACAATCTCATCGAGGTCGTGGCCGCGCTGCGCCAGCTCCTTCGCGACCCCGACACCGGCCTGGACGAGTTGATGCGGCACATCCCCGGCCCGGACTTCCCGACGGGCGGGAAGATCGTGGGCCTCGACGGCCTCCGGGACGCCTACGCCACCGGCCGGGGAACCCTGAAGCTGCGGGCGACGACGCGCATCGAGAAGGTCTCGCCCCGCCGCATGGGCATCGTGGTGACCGAGCTGCCTTACATGGTCGGCCCCGAGAAGATCATCGAGCAGATCAAGAAGGGCGTCGACGACAAGAAGCTCGTCGGCATCGCGGACGTCAAGGATCTCACCGACCTCGCCAACGGCACCCGCCTGGTGATCGAGGTCAAGAACGGCATCAACCCCGACGCGCTGCTGCAGCAGCTGTTCAAGGTCACCAAGCTCGAGGACACGTTCGCCATCAATGCGGTCGCCCTAGTGGAGGGGCAGCCGCGGACCCTCAGCCTCAAGGACATGCTCGAGGTCTATCTGGAGCACCGCCTCGACGTGATCCTGCGCCGCACCCGGTTCCAGCTGGGCAAGGCGGAGGACCGGCTGCACCTCGTCCGAGGCCTCATCGTCGCGATCGCGGACATCGACGACGTCATCGCGATCATCCGCTCGTCCGACGACGCCGCGGAGGCCCGCGAACGGCTCATCGGCGCCTTCGACCTGACCGAGACTCAGGCCACCTACATCCTGGACATGCAGCTGCGCCGCCTCACCCGCTTCTCGACGATCGAGTTGGAAAAGGAGGCGGCCCAGCTGATCGACACGATCGCCGGCCTGCGCGAGATCATCGACGACGACCAGGTGCTGCGCCGCGTGGTCGGCGACGAACTGAGCGCGGTCGCCAAGCAGTTCGGCACGCCGCGCCGCACGGTGCTCCTCGCCTCGAGCGGCGTCACCGCGACGGCGGCCGCACCGCTCGAGCTTGCCAACGACCCGTGCTGGGTCCTCCTGAGTGGCACCGGGCTCGTCGCCCGGACGGACGCCCGCCACGAGCTGCCGGTGGAGGGCCGCTCGGCCCATGACGTCATCGTCGCCCGTCTCGCAACCACGGCCCACAGCGAGTTCGGCGTGATCACCAACCGGGGCAGGCTGCTGCGCTGCCGGGCCATCGAACTGCCCACGGTCCCCCTCACCGCGTCGGCGCCCGGCCTCCAGGGCGGCAGCCTCGCCCACGAGATGTGGCCGCTCGAGCAGGGTGAGAGCCCGCTGGGCCTGACCACGCTGGGACCGGACGAACCCGGCCTGGCGCTCGGCACGGCCATGGGCGTCGTCAAGCGGGTCAACCCGGAGGTGTTGAGCAAGGACTCGTGGGACGTCATCGCGCTGCGCGACGGCGACGAGGTCGTCGGCGCCGTCCAGCTCGACGACCCGCACTCACACCTGGCATTCGTCAGCTCGGACGCGCAGCTGCTGCACTTCCCCGCCTCATCCGTGCGGCCGCAGGGTCGCTCCGGTGCCGGCATGGCCGGCATCAAGCTGGCCCCGGATGCCCGGGCGGTGTGGTTCGGGGCGGTGCGGGTGGACACCGACGACGTCGTGACGGTCGCCGGATCCTCCACCTCCCTGCCGGGCACGGAGACCGGCGCGGCCAAGGTGACGCCGCTCAGCGAGTACCCAGCCAAGGGACGCGCCACGGGAGGCGTCCGCGCCCACCGCTTCCTCAAGGGCGAGGACACGCTGCTGATCGCCGCGATCGGGCCGCGCCCCATGGTCGCCTCGGCGGCGAGCGGCTCCCCGGTGGATCTGCCCTCGACCCCGGGCCGCCGGGACGGCTCGGGGCTGCCGCTCGCGCAGCCGGTCACCGCCGTCGCCGGACGCGGGACCCGGACCGGCGCCGGACCGGTAGCATCGCCGACGGAAGGAGACCACCATGAGCTTTGAGGACCTACTCGCCAACAACGCGCGTTACGCCGACTCGTTCACTGACGGCGGCTTCGACGGCATCGCCAAGGCCGGGGTGGCCATGGTCACCTGCATGGACTCGCGCATCGAGCCGCTGGGCATGATCGGCCTCAAGCTCGGTGACGCGAAGATTCTCCGGTCCCCCGGTGGCAGAGTCACGACGTCGGTGCTGACGGGCTGCGTCCTCAGCGCCCAGCTGCTCAATGTCACGCGCATCATGATCGTTCCCCACACCCGGTGCGCCATGGCCGCCGGAACCGACGCGGACATCCGGCGCACCATCGCCGAGCGGACGGGCCACGACACCTCGTGGATCTCGTTCGGCGCGCACCCGGATCAGCTGGAACGGCTCCGGGCCGACGTGGACATGGTGGCGAGCCATCCCCTCGTCAAGGGGTATGCCGAGGTGGGCGGCTTCATGTACGACGTGGACTCCGGCCGCCTCACGCAGCTCATCTGACGTCTGCGGGCAACAGCGCGCGGTGCGCGCTGCGGATGTGTGTCTCGACGAGATCCGCGGCGGCCGCACCGTCTCCGGACCCCAGCGCCTGCCGGATCCCGTCGTGCTCGGCGACGAGCCTCAGCCGCAACGAGCCCCAGTCCTCCAGGCGTTCCTCAGCGTCGAGAATGCGCCCTGCGACGGCCTGCCGGATGGCGATGGTGAGATCGCGGATGAGCTGGTTGTCGGCCATGGCGGCGATGGCCACGTGGAATGCGGTGTCGAGGTCGTTGAACAGGGCGGTGTCATGCACCTCCGCCATCTGTTCCGCGAGGTCGGCCAGCCCCGCCAGGCCGTCGGCATCGGCGTGACCGGCCGCGGCCTGCGCCGCCGCCCGCTCCAACACGACGCGCGTCTCGGTCAGGTCGTCGTAGGACGTCGACTGCAGCGCGAGGTGGAGCCGCAGCATCCGGCCGAACGCCGACCCCTGAGTCGTCGTGATCCGGGTCCCGTGACCGGCTCCGACACTCGCACTCACGATGCCCTGCGCCTGCAGGACCTTGATGGCCTCGCGGACGGCGCCGCGGCTGACTCCCAGGTCAGCGGCGAGGGCACGCTCGGCGGGCAGACGACTGCCGGAGACGTAGCGCCCGGCCAGGATCTCCTCCGAGATGAATGTCAGCGCCGTCTCGAAGCCCCCTGAGTCGGGGCGCTCGCCGTCGGTTGGTCCTACCACCTGTCCATCATGCCCGATGCACGCCCCGCGTGCGGCCTCTGCACGAACGTGCGACCCGGGATTTCTGTCCGACCAACGGTTGCGGCTGCGCTATGTCCGGTCATAACATGGTCGGACCAATGGCAATGGTCTGACCAGGGCCGCCCCCGTCCGTCACATAGAACACCGGAGTTCTCATGACCCCTCTCGAGGTATTCACCCCCGACATCAATCCACTGGGAGCCCAATGGCTCTCGGCCCTCGTCGGCCTGATCCCGATCGTCACGATGATGGTGACGCTCGCGGTGCTGCGCTGGAAGGCCCACTGGGCCGGGCTCTTCTCCACCGCCGTGGCCATCGTCATCGCGGTCGTCGCGTTCCGCATGCCGTTCGGCCTCGCCGTGAACTCGGGCGTGGAGGGCTTCTTCTTCGGGCTCTTCCCCATCATCTGGATCGTCATCGCGGCCATCTGGTTCTACCAGATCACCGTCGTCAGCGGCCGGTTCAACGACCTGCGTGACACGTTCAACCTGATCTCCGACGACCCGCGCGTGCAGGCGATCCTCATCGCATTCTGCTTCGGCGGACTGCTCGAGGCGCTCGCCGGCTTCGGCGCCCCGGTCGCGATCACCGGCGTCATGCTCATGGCCATCGGGTTCCCCGCCTTCCGCGCCGCCATGGTGGTGCTGCTCGCCAACACCGCCCCCGTCGCCTTCGGCGCCGTCGCCATCCCGATCATCACCGCCGGCAACCTCACCGGCATCGACTACCGCGAGATCGGCGCGTACGTCGGCCACCAGACGCCCATCCTCGCGTTCTTCGTGCCCTTCCTGCTCCTGCTCCTCGCCGACGGCATCCGCGGCCTCAAGGAGGTCTGGCCCGTGGCCATGGCCATCGGCGCCGGCTTCGCCGTCACGCAGTGGATCTCGGCGACCTACATCTCCGTCGAGCTGACCGACGTCATCGCCTCCCTGGTCGGCCTGGGCGTCGGCGTGTTGGTGCTCAAGGTCTGGCAGCCGAAGGGCGGCCACGCCGCGCTCGAGCGCATGCGGGCCGAGGTGGCCGCCTCCGGCGCCGCGGACATCACGGGCGCGCACGACGAGCACTCCCGCGACCGCGGGCCCCTCACGCCGCGGCACATCGCGATGGCGCTGCTGCCCTACGTCCTGGTCATCATCATCTTCTCGGTCGCCAAGCTCGTTCCGCCGGTGACGAAGGCTCTCACGTCCACCGACGTCAAGTTCGGCTGGCCGGGCCTCTACGGCAACGTGCTCAACAGCGCGGGCGAGCCGGTGTCCAGCACCATGTTCAACTTCAACTGGCTGTCCAATCCCGGCACTCTGCTCGCCATCACGGCGATCCTCGTGGCGCTGATCTACCGCGTCTCCGCCCGCGACACGTGGGGCGAACTGCGCAACACGGTCGTCAAGATGCGCTGGTCGATCCTCACGGTCGGGTCCGTCCTCGCCCTCGCCTACGTGCTCAACCTGTCCGGCCAGACCATCGCCGTGGGCACGTGGATCGCCGGCACCGGCGCGGCGTTCGCCTTCCTCTCCCCCACCCTGGGCTGGATCGGCACCGCCATCACCGGATCCGACACGTCGGCCAACGCGCTGTTCGCCAAGCTGCAGCAGACCGCGGGCGCCGCCGCCGGCCTGGATCAGACGCTGCTCGTCGCCGCCAACACCTCCGGTGGTGTCGTCGGCAAGATGATTTCCCCGCAGAACCTCGCCATCGCGTGCTCGGCGGTCGGGATCGTCGGCCAGGAGTCGGCGCTGCTGCGGAAGGTGGTGTGGTGGAGCCTCGGCATGCTGGCGGCGCTGTGCCTCCTCATCGGCCTCCAGTCCACGCCCATCCTCAGCTGGATGCTGCCCTGACCCCGCGCCGGGGTCCGGGTCGTCACCCGGCGCGGACCCCGGCCATCCCGTGACCATTTCAGAGGAGACATCCATGACCACCGAAGCTCCCGGCACGGACGCCCGCCCCGCCCGTTCCGCCGCCCCGCACGTCGCCCTGTTCGCGACCTGCATCGCCGACACCATGAAGCCGTCGGTCCCCATCGCTACCGTCAAGCTGCTCGAGCGGCTCGGCTGTCGCGTGTCGTTCCCCATGAAGCAGACCTGCTGCGGCCAGATCATGACCAACACGGGCTACTACAAAGAAGCCCTCCCGGCGGTGCGGAACTACGCGGACACCTTCGGCGACTACGACTACATCGTCGGCCCCTCCGGGTCCTGCGTCGGTTCAGTGCGCGAGCAGCACGTCATGCTCGCCAAGGACGCGGGCGACGAGGGACTCGCGACCGCCGCGGGGGCCGTGGCGTCCCGCACGTACGAGCTGACGGAGTTCATCGTCGACGTGCTGGGAGTCACCGACGTGGGCGCCTACTTCCCGCACCGCGTGACCTACCACCCCACCTGCCACTCGATGCGCATCGCGAAGGTCGGCGACCGGCCACTGCAGCTGCTGCGGGCCGTCCGGGGCATCGACCTCGTCGATCTGCCGAAGGCCGAGCAGTGCTGCGGATTCGGCGGCACGTTCTCCGTCAAGAACTCGGAGGTATCCGTCGCGATGGCGTCGGACAAGGCGCGGCACGTGCGGTCCACCGACGCTGAGTTCCTCGTGGCCGGCGACCACGCCTGCCTCATGAACATCGGCGGCGTCCTGCACCGGCAGCGGGCAGGAATCAAGACCATCCATCTGGCCGAGATCCTGGCCAGCACCGAGGAGGACCAGCGATGACCGAGCGGCGAACCCCGGAACCCGGCTCCTGGCTGGGGATCCCTCCCTTCCCGAAGGCGGCCAAGTCCGCGCTCGAGAACGCCGAACAGCGCAAGAACCTGCGCCACGCGACCGGGACCATCCGCGCCAAGCGCGTCGCGCGGGCGGCCGAGGTTCCCGACTGGGAAGAACTGCGGACCGCCGGGGCGCAGATCAAGGACCGCGTCGCCCGTCACCTGGAGCACTACCTGCTCCAGGCGGAGGCCGCGATGACCGCGGCCGGCATCACGGTGCACTGGGCACGCGACGCGGCCGACGCCAACCGGATCGTCACCGAGATCGCCCAGGCCAAGGGCGTCGACGAGGTCGTCAAGATCAAGTCCATGGTCACCCAGGAGATCGACCTCAACGAGCACCTGGAGGCCAACGGCATCGCGGCCTGGGAGACGGACCTGGCCGAGCTCATCGTCCAGCTGGGCCACGACCTCCCCAGCCACATCCTCGTCCCCGCGATCCACCGCAACCGGTCCGAGGTCCGGGAGATCTTCACCACCGAGATGGGCCGCTACGGCACCCCCGCGCCGGAGGGCATCTCCGACAACCCCGCCGAGCTGACCGACGCGGCACGCACGCACCTGCGGGAGAAGTTCCTCCGGGCCAAGATGGCGGTCTCCGGCGGAAACTTCATCGTCGCGGAGACCGGCACGCTCGTCGTCGTCGAGTCGGAGGGCAACGGCCGCATGTGTCTGACGCTGCCCGAGACCATGGTGTCCATCGTCGGCATCGAGAAGATCGTGCCGACGTTGCAGGACCTCGAGGTCTTCCTCAAGCTGCTGCCGCGGTCGTCGACCGGCGAGCGGATGAACCCGTACACGTCCTTCTGGACCGGAGTCACCCCTGGCGACGGCCCCCAGGACCTGCACGTCGTCCTCCTGGACAACGGCCGCACGAATGCCTTGGCCGACCCCCACGGCCGCGCCGCCCTGCGCTGCATCCGGTGCTCCGCCTGCCTCAACATCTGCCCGGTGTACGAGCGGGTCGGCGGCCACGCCTACGGCTCCCCCTACCCGGGTCCGATCGGCGCGATCCTCGGCCCGCAGCTGCGCGGCATGGACAACCCGAACGACCGGGCACTGCCCTTCGCCTCCACGCTGTGCGGCGCCTGCAACGAGGTGTGTCCGGTGCGGATCCCCTTCACCGACATCCTGGTGCACCTGCGGCACAAGGCCGTGGAGTACAAGACCGCCAAGCACCCCACCGGCGAACAGGCCCTCATGAAGGGCGCGGGATGGTTGATGGCCGACGGCTCGCACCTCGAGACCGCCCAGCAGGCCAGCCAGCTGGCCGGCAAGGTCCTACGCGGCAAGTGGCTCGGCCCCCTGCCGATCCCCATCGCGTCGCGCTGGCTGCAGGCCCGCGACGTCGAGGCCCCACCCGCCCAGACCTTCCGTCAGTGGTGGAAGGACAACCACGAAGGAGACCAGCAGTGAACGCACGCGAGGAGGTGCTGCGCCGCGTCCGGCGTGCCACCGCTGACGTCACCGAAGACCGCCCCGAGGTGGATGTACCGGTCGAGTGGGTGTACGGACGCCCACTCGACACGGTTGATGTCCTCGCCGACTTCGTCGAGAAGGTCGAGGACTACAAGGCGACGGTCGATCGGTGTGCCGAGTCCGGTATCGGCACCACGATCGTCCAGGCCCTGCAACGCCTCGGGGCCACCAGCGTGGTGGTGCCGGGCGGGCTGCCCGGAGAGTGGACGGCGGCCATCGGCGCGTCCGGCATCCAGGTCTACCGCGACGAGCCACCGCTCAGTCACGCCCAGCTCAACACCATCGACGCGGTCGTGACGACCTCGGCCGTGGGCATGGCGGACTCGGGCACGATCGCGCTCGATCACTCCGCCGGGCAGGGACGTCGCGCCCTGAGCCTGCTGCCGGACCGGCACATCTGCGTGGTGCGGGCCGACCAGGTGGTCAGCGACGTGCCGGAGGGCATGACCCGCCTGGCGCCCGCTCTCCGGGAACGCCGGCCGGTCACCTGGCTGAGCGGGGGCTCGGCCACCAGCGACATCGAGCTGAGCCGGGTCGAGGGCGTCCACGGCCCTCGTCACCTCTCGGTGGTGCTGGTCGAGGGCTAAGCGTCGATCCGGTCGGCCTCAAGGGCGTAGGCCCCCTCAACGATGAACTCCTTGCGGGGGCCGACGTCGTTGCCCATCAGCATCTCGAACACCCGCTCCGCGGCGGCGGCGTCATCCACCGTCAGCCGCCGCAGGGTGCGGTGCCGCGGGTTCATGGTGGTGTCGGCCAGCTGATCGGCGTCCATCTCGCCGAGGCCCTTGTAGCGCTGCGGATCCTTGAACGCCTGGCCGCGCTTGGTGAGCTCGGCGGCCTTGCGCTGGTACTCCGCGTCCGAGTAGGTGTAGATGTACTTCTCGTAGCCCCGCTTGGGGTTGATGAGCTCGAACCGATGCAGGGGCGGGACGGCCGAGTAGATGCGCCCCGCCTCCACCAGGGGGCGCATGTACCGGAAGAACAGCGTTGCCAGCAGCGTGCGGATGTGGGCGCCGTCGGCGTCGGCGTCGGCCATGAAGATGATCTTGCCGTAGCGGACGGCCTCGAGATCGAACGTCCGCCCGGAGCCGGCGCCCACGACCTGGATGATGGAGGCGCACTCGGCGTTCTTGAGCATGTCCCCCACTGACGCCTTCTGGACGTTGAGGATCTTGCCGCGGATCGGCAGCAGCGCCTGGAACTCCGAGTTCCGCGCGACGTTGGCGGTGCCCAGTGCCGAGTCGCCCTCGACGATGAACAGCTCGGTGCCGTCCACGGCGGTGGACCGGCAGTCCTTGAGCTTAGGCGGCAGCGCGGAGGAGGCCAGCGCGTTCTTGCGGCGCTGGTTCTCCTTGTGCGCCCGAGCCTGGACGCGGGTCCGCGAGGCGTTGACCACCTTCTCCATGAGGGTCCGGGCGACGGGGCGGACTGCGGCCTTGGTGCTCGTGAGGAACTCCGCCAACTCGCGCTCGACGATGCCGGTCACCAGCTTCTGGACCGGCGGAGTGCCGAGGACCTCCTTCGTCTGGCCCTCGAACTGCGGCTCGGCCAGGCGCACCGTCACGACGGCGGTGAGGCCTTCCATGCAGTCGTCCTTGATGATCTCCTCGCCGGCCTTGAGGAGCCGCGTCCCGTCGAGCGACTTGACGAAGGCGCGCGTGAGGCCGCGCTCGAAGCCCGCGACATGCGTGCCGCCCTTCGGGGTGGCGATGATGTTCACGAACGACTTGACGGTCGTGTCGTATCCGGTGCCCCAGCGCACGGCGATGTCGACGTCGAGATCCCGCTCGACGTCGGTGGGCGTCATGGCCCCCGAATCGTCCAGCATCGGGACCGTCTCGACGAAGGCGTCGTGTCCCTGGAGCCGGATCACGTCGGTGAGAGGGGCGTCGTGGGCGAGGAAGTCGGCGAACTCGGTGATGCCGCCGACGTGGACGAACGTCTCCCGCGACGGCTCGTCGCCGCGCCGGTCGGCCACATCGAGGGCGAGTCCGGGCACAAGGAACGACGTCTGGCGCGCCCGGTCGTGCAGGTGGCTCAGCGACAGTTCGGCATCGGCCAGGAAGATCTGCCGGTCGGGCCAGTAGCGGACCCGGGTGCCGGTCACGCCCTTGGCCACGCGCCCTGTCTTGCGCAGTCCGCTCTGCGGGGTGAAGGCTGCGTTCGGCCCGTCGCCGTCGAAGACGCCCGGAACGCCGCGGCGGAAGCTCATCGACCACGTCGCTCCCCCGCGGTCCACCTCGACGTCGAGCCGCGTGCTCAGGGCGTTGACGACCGAGGCGCCCACGCCGTGCAGACCACCCGTGGCGTTGTACGACGAGTTGCCGAACTTGCCGCCGGCGTGCAGCTTGGTGAACACCACCTCGACGCCACTGAGGCCGGTGCGGGGCTCGGTGTCGACCGGGATGCCGCGGGCGTGATCGGCGACGAAGACGGAGCCGTCGCCGTCCAGGACCACCTCGATGCGATCGCCGAAGCCGGCGAGCGCCTCGTCGACCGCGTTGTCGATGATCTCCCAGAGGCAGTGCATGAGCCCGCGGGTGTCGGTCGAGCCGATGTACATCGCGGGGCGCTTACGCACCGCCTCCAACCCCTCGAGCACCAGGAGGTTCTTCGCCTCGTAGTCGCGCGAGTGGGGCTGCTTGCTCTTCGGGGTCTGCACCGGCCTAGGCTACCGGGCGCCGACGCGGCCGCCGTCGCACGAAACGCGGGCGGGTACGCCGGGAACATTTGCGCCGTCCGGTACGTTGAACTTTCCGATCACGTTGATCAGATCACACGGTGGGAGGACCGCGATGACCGAGATTGCCATGGACCCTACGCTGACCGCCATCGACCGTTGCGACCGCTGCGGTGCTCAGGCCTATCTCCGCGTGTTTCTGCGGTCGGGCGGCGAACTGATGTTCTGCGCCCACCACGCCGCGCAGCACCGCGAGAAGCTGACCGAGGTGGCCAGCCACATCCACGACGAGACGAGCCGGCTCAGCCAGCGCTGAGCCACCGCTCGATCAGGTGTCGCGCGATCGACGCCTGACCGGGCAGCGTGAGGGCTCCGGAATCGACGGCGGCGGCGAGATCCGCGCGGGTGTAGTACGCACCCTCCGCGATCTCGTCGCCGTCGACGTCTATCCGGCCGTCCTCGGCGCGCGCCTCGAACCCCAGCATGAGCGACCTCGGCATCGGCCAGGGCTGGCTGGCCACGTAGGACACTCCGGTCAGCCGGACGCCGACCTCCTCGGCGGCCTCGCGGTGACACGCCTGCTCGGCGGACTCGCCGGCCTCCACGAACCCCGCCACGACCGAGACCCGTCGGGCCGCCCACTGCCCCTGCCGCGCCAGCAGGATCCGGTCGGCCGGGTCGGTGATGGCGACGATGACGCACGGATCGATTCTTGGGAAGGCCAACGCCCCGCACTTCGGGCAGGACCGCCGCGCCCCCAGCAGGTCCGGGACCGTTCGGGTCCCGCAGGCTTCGCAGGTGGGCGACGTGGCGTGCCACCGCGCAAGAGCCACGGCCGCCGCGAGCGGATCGGCCATGGTGGGGTCGAGATCCCGCCATCCGATGGTCGGCCCGTCGAGGGCAGCGACGCGGCGCGCCAGCCACGGGCGGCCCTGATACCACCCCAGCAGGATGTCCTCGTCGCGCAGCTCGCCCGGCGCCGCGAGCAGGCGCGGTGCTCCGGCGTCGGCGGAGAGGTTGCCGGCGCCGTCGACCTCGATCACGACCGCCTGGGACCACGCCGCCCGGAGCTGCTCCGGGGCCCGGCGTGCGGCGGACCGGTCGAGTCCGGACGGTGTCGTCCACTGATTCATGACGGGTTCCTCCCTGAGGACAGAGCCTCATCGATGAGCGAGGACGGAGCGTCGACGAACCGGAGCCGGTCCGTGGGCACATGGTAGAACGCCGCGCCCACGACCGACGGGTCGACGCCGCGCGCCTCGGCCCACGCCTGTCGGTACACGGCCAGCTGGAGGGGGTCGGCGGCCCGGTCCGACGTCTTCCAGTCCACCACGAGATACTCGAGGCCCTCCGACTCCCAGCGGTACACGGCGTCGATGCGGCCCCGCAGGACGTGCCCCGCACGCGCCATGAGGAAGGGCACCTCGACACCCAACGGAGCCAACGCCGCGAACTGACCGGCCTCGAAGGCGGCGGTGAGCGCCGCCAGCTCGTCCGCGTCGTCCAGGTCCGCACTCCCGTCGAACTCCTCGAGCATGGCGGGCAGCTCGAAGCGCTGCTGCAGCCAGGCGTGGAACCGGGAACCGGTGCGGGCCACCGGGGAGGGTCTGCGCGGCATCCGACGCACCAGCGATGCGGCGAAGGCCTCGGGATCGGCGCGCAGCCCCATGATCGCCGTTGCGGACAGTCCCTCGGGGAGCGTCACCTCGGTGAGGTGGCGTCGCCGGACCAGATCGGTGAGGTGGCTCGCCGCCGCGTCCCATTGCGCGATGCGGGCCTCGTCGTCGGGGGTGATGGTCCCCGATTCCCACACCCAGGCTGTCTGCTCCTCCCCCCGGACGGCCAGGAGCCGGCCCGCCTCCCGCACGAGCTGCGCGGCGGCGCGGCGGGCCGTAACCTGCTCGGCGTCGAGTTGAACGGGCCAGCCGGCGCGGACGGGCTCGGCGGGCACGGGGTTGGTCGCCGCGTCCCGCGTGGCCTCGTCGAGGTAGCAGCCCTCCGCCTCGGCCAGCTCGCGGATGACCGCGAAGTAGGGTGACTCCCCCCGCGGCCGGACGTTGCCCGGCGTCCAGACATGCGAGGTGGCCACCAGCAGCTGCTTGGCCCGCGTCGCCGCGACGTAGGCGAGACGGTCCTCGGAGAGACGGTGCTCGATCCGGACGGCGTCCCTCAGGGCCGCGAGCCCGTCCTTGGTGTGATCCCGCAGCTGCGGCACCGCGTCGGCGTCGCCCCGCAGGGGCGCAGGCAAGACCTCAGCACGCTGCGGCCAGATCCCCGACCGCGGCTCCGACGGGAACACCTTGTCGACGAGTCCGGGCAGGTAGACGGTGTCCCACTCGAGGCCCTTGGCCCGGTGCACCGTCAGGAGCTTGACCGAGTCCGCCTCGTAGGGCACGGCCTGCTGCAGCCCTTCCCCGTGTTCCTCTTCGGCGTCGAGATAGGCGAGCAGCCCGCTCAGGCTGCCGTCACCGTCGACGTCCGTGTAGCTCGACACCTCGGCGGCGAAGCGCGCGATCTGGGAGGTGTCGGCGCCGGCGGCCAGGAGCTCCGACTCCAGACCGAGCACGTCGATGACGCGCGTGACCAGGTCCCCCACAGGCTCCGAGGAGTGCCGGCGCAACCCGGTGATCTCTGCGTGGAACCGCGCCAGGCGCTCCCGCGCCGCGGGGCTGAGTGGTGCGTCGCCCGGGTCCGCGACGGCGTCGAGGAGGCACACCATCTCGCCGGGATCCGCCCCCGTCACGCTATGAACCAGAGCGTCGTCCAGGCCCGTCGGGCGTCGGGACGGCGACACCATGGCCCGCGCCCGCTCCCCCAGCAGTTCCAGGTCCGCCAGGCCGATGTTCCACCGCGGTCCGGTGAGAAGAGCAGCGACGTCCGGGTTGGCGGTGACATCGTCGATGACCCGGAGCGTCGACACCAGGGGGGCGATCTCGGGCAGGGCCAGCAGCCCTCCCAACCCGACGATCTCGACCGGGATGTCGCGATCCCGCAGCGCCTCGAAGATGGGGGCCAACAGGGCGTTGCGGCGGACGAGGATCGCCTGGTCCGCCCATCCGATGCCGGTCTCCCGGCGCGCCGCCACCATCTCGGCGATCCAGTCCACCTCGTCGCGGAAGGTGTCGAAGGTGGCCGCCGCCACCGACCCCGACGGCGCCGACGGCGGGGCCACGAGACTGACGCCCGCCTCGCCCGGGGCCGCGGCCAACGCCTTGGCCAGGCCGTTGCCGACCTGGAGGATGCGACGGCCGCTGCGGCGGTTGATGCTCAGCGTCTGGCGGACGGCGGGAGTGCCGTCCGATCTCCGAAACGACATCGGGAACTCGAGGATGTTGCCCGACGCCGCGCCGCGCCACCCGTAGATGGCCTGGTAGGGGTCGCCCACCGCGGTGACGGGGAAGCCCATCGCGTCGCTGGACGGCGGGCCGGTGAAGAGACTCCTGAGCAGCCGTGCCTGGGCCGCGGAGGTGTCCTGGTACTCGTCCAGGAGCACGACGCCGAACCGGCGGCGCAGCTCGGCGCCCACGTCCGGCACCTGGGTGACGAGCCGGACGGCCTCGCGGAGCTGGTCGGCGAACTCGACGACGCCCAGCCGGCGCTTCAGGTCCTGGTATCGGACCACCAGATCCAGCAGCTCGCGCCGCTCGGCGGAGGCATCGAGCGCGCGTTCCACGTCGCGCATCACCTTCCCCCGCCACAGCGGGGCCGCCCGGAATCTCTCGTCAGCCGCGTCGCAGGCGGCGATGACGTCGGCGGGGTCCACCAGGTGCGACTGGAGTTCCGCATCCAGGGCCAGCACGCGCTCGGGGATGTTGTGGTGGCTGAGCCGGCTGATGTGGTGGAAAGGCCCAGGGGCGTCCGCCACCACCCGGGTGGCCAACCGGAACCGGGTGGCGCCGGTGATCATCACCGGATCCCTGTCCAGTCCGATGCGCAGCCCGAACTCCGCCACGAGTCGGGCGGCGAACGAGTCGTAGGTCATGATGAGCTCGGCGCCGTCCTGCTCCGCTGAGCCGCCCACACCCGCACGGTCCAGAGCGACCGACACCCGCGAGGCCAGCTCCGCGGCCGCCTTCCTCGTGAAGGTGAGCCCGAGCACCTCCTCGGGGCGAACCTGCCCGGTGCCGACGAGCCACACGACGCGGGCGGCCATGACCGTGGTCTTGCCGCTGCCTGCCCCGGCGATGATCACCGTCGGCTCGAGCGGCGAGGTGATGGCCGCCAGCTGCTCTTCGGAGAACGGGATCGCCAGCGCATCGGCCACGTGCTCCGGCCGCGACATCGCGGGACGCAGACGGTGGATGGTCATAGAGCGACTCCGGATCGGCCCAGGGCGGGGCAGGAGGCGGCGAATGGGCAGTAGCGGCAGCTCGCGCACTCGGTGGCGTCGTAGCGCCCGCCGCGCACGATCTCCACGGCGCTGCGGATCCGGTCGTGCACCCACGTGGGCCCGTCCCCAGGATCCTCGGCTGGCAGCCGCGGGCTGTCGTCGATGGACGGCTGGGCCACCTCGAGCGGCAGGGCCTCGCCACCGCGCAGGAACAGCAGCGCGGGCGGTGCCACGGCCCTGGCGCCGGGGGCGACATCCTCGAACGCGCCCAGTGAGGCCGCCAGCTGGTACACGCCGAGCTGGGCGTGGTCGACGACGTCGGCCTCCTTGAGCAGCCGGCGCCCCGTCTTGAGGTCGACGATCCGCAGCCGACCGTCCGGCAGACGTTCCAGCCGGTCGACTGTCCCGTCGAGCTGCACCTCCTGGCCGGCGACCGTGAGGGAGACGCGAAACGGGTGTTCGACCGCCAGCAGGGTGTCGCGGCTGTGCTCGTGGTAGCGGGCGAAGCGGTCGATGGCCGCCTCGATCTCCGACCGCTCGGACGTGGACAGCCACTCGGCCTCGAAGGGGATGCGGGTCCACACCTCGGCCAGCTTCGCCCGCATCCCGGCCGCGTCCAGCCCGTCGACGGCGGCATGCCGCGCGAGGAGGTGGACGACGTCGCCGACGGAGGCGCGGGACTGCCGGCCGCTGTCCGCCTTCGCGCGCCTGGTCAGGAACCAGCGCCGCGGGCATTCCAGCAGCATCTCCAGGGACGAGCCGGTGATCCGCACGGGCCCGTCGTCCGGCGAGACGCCGGGGCTCGGCGGATGCAGGCCCCACCAGCCGTCGGGCGCCGCTCCCGGGAACCCCGGCGCGCCGTCGGGCGCCTCCACCTGGGAGAGGCGCGCCAAGCGGAGCGCCGCGGCGCGACGCAGGCCCGGGCCGGCCGTCTCGTCGGCCAGGGTGCGCCGGAGGTCGCCGACGAGGGAGGCCGTGGACAAGAGGTCCCGGGGCCGGCCGTAGACGCGCTCGACGGCGACCCCCAGCTCGTCCAGGAACCGCGACGGTCGCCCGCCCTCCCCCTCGATGCCCTGGACCGCGCTGACCCGCAGCTCCGACACGGCACGGGAGCACGCCACGTGGAACAACCGCCGTTCCGCCGCCAGCTGGGACGCCTGCCCGGGCGGCGCCAGAGCCTCCGGACCGATCCGGTCCGGAGCCAGCAGCAGGCCGGCGCGGGTGAGCCGCGGCCACGCCCCCTCCTGGACGCCCAGGATCCACACCCGCTCCCACTGCAACCCGCGGGTGCGGTGCGCCGTGACCACGCGGACCCCTCGGCCCGTCACCGAGGATTCGCGGCCGGTGTCGGCGGGAATCTCCTGGCCCGCGACCTCGGCGATGAACGTGACGGCGCCGGCCTGCCCGCGCATGTCGCCACTGCGGGCAGCCAGGTCGAACAGCTCCACCACAGCGTCCAGGTCCGCATCCGCCCGCCGTGAGCCGCGCAGCGCCCGCTCTCTCAGCCTCGCGGGCCAGGGGCTGCGGTCCCACAGCAGCCACAGCGCCTCCTGCACCTCACCACCGCCCTCCAGCAGCGACGCCGCCTCCGCCAGGAGTCGGCCCAGCCGGCGCGCCGCCGATGCTTCGGGCGTGTCGATCCCGGTCAGGAGGTCGGCGTCGGCCAGGCACCGGGCGGTCAGGACCGCCGACGTGCCGAGGGCGCGGTGACGGGCCACCAGACTGCGACCGAGCGCCCGCTGCGCCACGCCGTCGAGGCCTGCCAGCGGCGACGACAGCAGCAGGCGCGCCTCGTCGGCCGCCGGCGCCCCTCCCCTCGCGGCCACGTCCAGCGCGCGGAGCAGCGTGGCGGCGGCGGGTTGCTCGGCCACGGCGATCTCGTCGCCGGACACCTCCACCGGCACGCCCTGGCGGATGAGCTCGGCGGCGATGCCGCTGAGCTGCGAGCGGCCGGAACGCGTCACGACGACCAGGTCCCCCCAGTCCAGTCCGTCGACGGTCACCGCCGACCTGATCTCCGCCGCGACGTGGGCCAGTTCGGCGGTGGCGTCGTCGAAGACGCGCGCCGCGACCCGCCCGCCGGGGCCCGCCGGGAGCGGTGGTGGCGGATCGACCGGGCCGCCGATCCGCGGTTGCAGCGCGCCAAGGGCCGCCGCGACCTCCGTGCGCGCACGGTGGCCCGCGGCCAGGACGAGGGTGCGCGCGCCCGGCAGCCCGCCCAGGTCCGTGAGGGCGGTGGCGCTGGCGCCGCGGTAGCCGCCGATCCGCTGCCGGGGATCCCCCAGCGCCAGGAGGGGGAGGCCCGCACGGGCGAGGTCAGTGACGAGGCCGACCTGCGCCGGGTCGAGCTCGTGGGCGTCGTCGACGATCACCGCGTCGAATGAGGCCCGCACGGCGTCCGTCACCGCCGAGTCCGTCAGCAGGAGCCGCGTGCGGTACACCAGTTCCGCGTAATCCAGCGTGCCGGAGAAGTCGCCGACCGTCAGGTAGCTCTCAAGAAACCTGGCGACGGCGGCGAACAGCTCATCGCCGCCCTCGCGGGCCATGGACTCCAGGGCCTCCGGGTCGAGCGAGAGCTGCCGCACGCGGGCCAGCACCTCCCTGAGCTGCCGGGCGAAGGCACGGGTCCGCAGCGCCGGCCGCACCGCCTCCGGCCACGCCTCCACCGGCTGCCCGTCCAGGAGCTCGCGGATCCGCTGCTCCTGCTCGGGGGCCCGCAGCAACCGCCAGCCCTCGTCCTCGTGAGGCAGGAAGCGGCGCAGCAGGCCGAGCGACAGCCCGTGGACCGTGCTGACCATGGCGCCCGTCTGGGCCCTGTCGACGCGGCGGGTGATGTCCCGGCGCAGCTGCTGAGCGGCCGGCCGCGTATGCGACACCACGATGATCCGCTCGAGCTCGGCGCCACCCCGGACGCGTTCGGCGGCGGCCGCCGCCGCGACCGTGGACTTGCCCGTGCCGGGCCCTCCCAGCACGACGCGCACGCCGTCGCCGCCCAGCGAGGCCCGCTGTTCGAGGGTCAGAACCGGGGCGACGGCACGGCGCGGCGGCAGGACCCGGAAGTTCATGCCCCCATGCAACCAGCCCGGACCGACATTTTCACGCGCGGTCCATGGCAGGCTGAGGCACGGAGGACGCATGAGTGAACGGATCGCCACCCGGATCGACGGGTTGACGCTCAACCTGAGCAATCTCGACAAGCCCCTCTTCCCGTCCGGGTTCACCAAGGGGGAACTCATCTCCTACTACGTCGGCGTCGCCGACGCGATGCTCCCGCACCTCCGGGACCGCGCCGTGACCCGGGTCCGCTGCCCGGACGGCACGGCCGGCCCCTCCTTCTACGAGAAGAACGTGCCCCCCGGCGCCCCCGACTGGGTCGACACCGTGGACGTGGCCACGTCGGCCGGCACCGTCACCTACGTGACTGCCCACCGCACGGCCGACCTCGTGTGGCTCGCGAACCTCGCCGCGGTCGAGCTGCACACCCCGCAGTGGCTCATCCACGACGCCACCGACTCTCCCGACGGGCTGCTGCTCTCCGGCGAGCACGAGCCCCGCGCCACCACGTTGATCGTGGACCTGGATCCGGGTCCGGGGATCACGCCCGCCGACTCCGCCAGGGCCGCGATCAGAGCCGCGACGGTGCTGGCCGAGGTGGGCCTCGTGGCGCATCCCAAGACGTCGGGCAACAAGGGCATCCAGCTGAGCGTGCCCATCCAGCCCACCCCCGCGAGCGTCGTGCACGCGTTCGCCACCGCCCTCGCCCAGCACCTGGCCCGCAGCCACCCCTCGATGTACGTCGCGACGATGAGCAAGGAGGCCCGTGCCAACCTGGTCTTCGTCGACTACGGGCAGAACCTCGCGGCACGCAACACGGTGACGGCGTACTCGGTGCGCGGCCTGGATGAGCCGTCGGTGGCGACGCCGCTGACCTGGGACGAGGTGGCCGCGCTGCGTCCCGATTCGGTGCTGCGCACCAGTCCCACGCAGGCGCTTGACCGGGTCCAGCGCCTGGGAGATCTGTGGGCGGCGACGCTGCCGACGGCCGCCTCACCGTCGCTGCCGTCCCCCGACTTCTGACACTATGGGGGCAGTCGTCACCGGGAGGATGCATGGAGCTCACGCCCGAGCGCTCTGAACGCTCGCACTACGTCCGGGTCCCCGCGGACTGGATCGCGGGCTGCAGCGATGCGGGGCGCCGGCACGACGTGAACCAGGACGCGCTGTCGCTCGCGGTGCGCGAGACCCCGCCGCAGGCGGCCCTGCTCGCCGTGGCCGACGGCGTGAGCACCACCCCCGGATCGGACCGGGCCTCCCTCGTGGCCGCGCAGACGGCCGTGGATTCGCTCATCGCCTCACTGCGCGCGGGGACCGACCCGGGCGCCGCCCTCGGAGCAGCCTTCGACGCCGCGAATGACGCCGTCCACGCCGAAGCCGAGGATCCCGCGGCCTGCACGTTGATCGTCGCCGTCATCGAGGACGGTCTCGTCACCGTCGGGAACGTCGGCGACTCCCGCGCCTACCTGGTGTCCGACGACGGCACCGCGGCGTTGCTCAGCACCGACGACTCCATGGCACAGGCGCGGATCATGCTCGGCATGTCCCGCGACGACGCGGAGCAGTCCGCGCAGGCCCACGCGATCACCAAGTGGCTGGGCCGCCAGGCGACCGACACCGTCCCGTCGGTCACCTCGGCCTCCGTTCGCCGGCCGGGATGGCTGCTGCTGTGTTCCGACGGGTTGTGGAACTATGCGAGCGACCCGGCAGACATGGGGCGGCTCCTGCTGGACCGCGCCACCGCCGCCCCGGAGCCCGGAGATCTGGCCGAGAGCCTGGTCGACTGGGCCAACGAGCAGGGCGGCAAGGACAACATCACGGTCGCCCTCGCCCGCGTGTCCTGACCTCTTGCCCACGCTGGCTAGAGTGTCCCCCATGGAAGTCAAGATCGGCATCACCGACGTGCCCCGCGAGGTCACCATCGACACCACCGTCCCGGCGGACGAGATCGCCGACCGCGTGCGGGACGCCGTCGCGAACGCCTCGCTGTTCGAGCTCGTCGACGAGAAGGGCCGCCGGGTCCTCATCCCCGGCGCTCGGATCGCGTACCTGGATCTCGGCTCCCCCACCACACGGACGGTGGGTTTCGGGGCGGTCTGACGCTCGTGAGGTAGGCTGGTGGCCTGCGGGCAGCAATGGCCCCGCCTCCGGCGCGCCAACCGCGCCGTGAGTTCGTCCCAGATTGGGGAGAACCCTGAGCGACAACGAGCAGCCGGTCGACGACACCTTCGCCGACCTCGGCATCCACGACTCCATCACCTCCGCCCTCGCGGAGGTCGGCATCGTCCATCCCTTCGCCATCCAGGCACTGGCCGTACCGCTGGCCATCTCCGGCGTCGACCTCATCGGCCAGGCCCGGACCGGCACCGGCAAGACGCTGGCCTTCGGCGTCAGCCTCCTGCACCGGATGGTGACCATCTCGGGCGGCGAGAAGCCCGCGCACGGGCGCCCCCGCGCCCTGGTCGTGTGCCCCACCCGAGAGCTGGCCCTGCAGGTCGGCCGCGACCTCGACGTCGCCGGCAAGCACCTGAAGATGCGCGTACTGACCATCTACGGCGGCACCGGGTACGACGAGCAGCTGGGCGCCCTCGAGTCAGGCATCGACATCGCCGTCGGCACGCCCGGGCGACTGCTCGACCTCGCCGACCGCGGCGCGCTCGACCTGTCGCAGATCCAGGTGCTGGTCCTCGACGAGGCCGACGAGATGCTCGACCTCGGGTTCCTGCCCGACATCGAACGACTGCTGCGCAAGACGCCGCAGGACCGGCAGACCATGCTGTTCTCCGCCACGATGCCGGCCCCGATCCTCACGCTCGCCCGCGCCACGCTCAACCGGCCCGTCAACATCCGTGCCGAGGGCCACGACGCCCAGATGACCGTGCCGGACATCGACCAGTACGTGTACCAGGCGCACGACCTCGACAAGCCGGAGATGGTCGCCCGCATCCTGCAGGGCCGCCAGACCACCAAGGTCATGGTGTTCTGCCGGACCAAGCGCGCCGCGCAGCGCCTCACTGACGACCTGGTCGACCGCGGGTTCGCCGCCGCCGCCATCCACGGCGACCTCAACCAGCAGGCCCGTGAGCGCAGCCTCAAGAAGTTCCGCGCCGGCACCATCTCCGTGCTCGTGGCGACCGACGTCGCGGCCCGCGGCATCGACATCAGCGGCGTGAGCCACGTCATCAACTACGAGTGCCCGGACACGGATGCCACCTACGTGCACCGCATCGGCCGCACCGGGCGTGCGGGGAACTCCGGCGTCGCCGTCACCTTCGTCGACTGGTCCGATCTGCATCGCTGGAAGCTCATCGACCAGGCGTTGAAGCTCGAGATGCCCGCCCCCGCCGAGACCTACTCGTCGTCACCGCACCTGTACGCGGACCACGACATCCCCGAGGGCACGAAGGGACGTCTTCCCGGCGCGATCGCCGCGCGGGAGAAGGCCGTCGAAGCCAAGCACGCCCCGGCCGAAGGCCGGCGGCGCAGGACGCGCCGCTCGACCGAACCTGCCGGGGATCACCCCGCCGCTGACAAGGCGCCCGAGGTTGAGAGCAAGCCGCGGCGCCGGCGGCGCCGCACCCGCGGCGGGGTCGAGGTCCAGCCGGGCGCCCCGGCCACCGAGACCGGTCAGTAGACCATCCGCATGGCCCCGCGCACCTCGTCGAGGGTGGCGTCGGCGACCTCGTTCGCGCGACGGTTGCCGTCCGCCAGGACCTGCTCGAGGTAGCCGGGGTCTGCGGCGAGCTCGGCCCGGCGGGCCCGGATCGGCGCGAAGTAGTCGTTGACGGCGGCGGTGACCAGCTTCTTCAGGCCGCCGCCTCCCCCGTCGCCGATCTCCTCGGCGACGTCGACGGGCTCCCGGTCGAGGCAGAGGGCGGCCAGGTTGACGAGGTTCGAGACCTCCGGCCGGTTGACCGGGTCGTAGGTGATGTGACGGTCCGAGTCCGTCACCGCACGCTTGAGCAGCTTGGCGGTCTCGTCCGCGGTCATCCCCAGCTCGATGGTGTTGCCCTTGGACTTGGACATCTTGGTGCCGTCGAGACCGAGCACCGTCCCGGACCGGCTGAGCAGCGCCTGGGGGGCGGGGAACACGGGGCGGTCGTCGTCGACGCGGCCGTACCGCTCGTCGAACCGGCGGGCGATGACACGCGCCTGCTCGAGGTGCGGCAGCTGATCCTTGCCGACGGGGACGAGGTTCGCCTTGCAGAACAGGATGTCTGCCGCCTGATGGACCGGATAGGTCAGCATCAGGCCCGACATCGGCCGGTCGCCCGTGTCGTCGAGCTCGGACTTCACCGTCGGGTTGCGCCGCAGCTCGGCGTCCGTGACGATCGACAGGAACGGCAGCATCAGCTGGTTCAGGGCGGGCACCTGCGAGTGGGTGAAGATCGTTACCTCGGAGGGGTCGAGGCCCACGGCGAGGTAGTCGGTGAGCAGGGAGTAGACCCTCTCACGGATGGGGCCGACCCCGTCCCGGTCCGTGATGACCTGGTAGTCCGCGATGACGACGAAGGTCTCCACGCCGAGCGTGGCCAGCCGGACCCGGTTCTGCAGCGAGCCGAAGTAGTGGCCGATGTGCAGGTTCCCCGTCGGCCGGTCGCCCGTGAGGATCCGGAACCGCGCCGGATCCGTCAGCAGTTGCGCCTCGATCTCCCGGCTGCGTTCGGTCGCGCGCGTGAGGGTGGCCTCGGGGTCGAAGGTGTCGTCGTGCGACATGGGTGGAAACCTGCCTAGGGTCGATCCGACTGGGTCCGCCCAGCCTAGCGCCCTAGACGACGCCGCCTCGACGCCGGATCCGCGCCACCAGGTCGCGGTAGGCGGACGCGCGGGTGAGGTTGACGGCCAGCGGATTGCGCTTCTTGCCGAGCCCGTGATAATCGCTCGACCCGGTCCTGATCAGCCCGAGCCGGGCGCCCATCTCGAACAGCAGTGATCGCGTCTCGTCGTCGTGATCCGGGTGCTCGACCTCGATCCCCTCGAGTCCGTGGTCCCGGACGAGCGATTCGATGTAGGGCGCCGTCAACACGACCCTGCCCTCGCGGCCCCAGGGGTGCGCGAGGACTGCGACCCCCTTCGCGGCGTGCACGAGGTCGATGGCCCGCTCGAGCTGGCAGGCGTACCGGTGCACATAGCCGGGCCTGCCCTCCGCGATCCACAGCGCGAAGGCCTCGTCGCGGTCGCGCACATAACCCTTGGCCACCATGGCGTCGGCGACGTGGGGCCGACCGATGGCGGGGGCACCGTTGGCGGCCGCCATCACCTCGTCCACCGTCAGCGGCATCCCGGCCTCCGTGAGGCGCGCCACCATGGCCGGGAGTCGCTCGGTGCGACCGACCCGGATCCGGACGAGCTCGGCGTTGAGGTCGCGGTCGAACGGGTCGCATCCATAGCCCAGCAGGTGGACCGACGACCCCGTCTGCTCCGTCGAGATCTCGATGCCGCTCAGGACCTTGACCCCGATGCGTTTGCCGGCCTCCTGCGCTTCGGCAACGCCGCCGAAGGTGTCGTGGTCGGTCAGCGCGATGACGTCGAGTCCGGCCGCGTGCGCCTTCATGACCAGGCTCGTCGGGGTATCGGTCCCGTCACTGACCCTGGAATGGGTGTGCAGGTCGATCTTCATGCGGTCATCCTAGGGTCCCGGTGGGGGCGGCTACGCTGGCGGTCATGGATTTCGCGTACACGCACCAGTACCCCGCCGAGCCCGCCGCGGTCGTGGCCTTGCTGCGCAACAGGGAGTTCATCGACGACGTGGCCCGGCACGCCGGTGCCATCACGCACGAGGTGAGCATCGAGCCGGACGCCACGCGGCTCGAGATGAAGCTGCCCGTGCCCGGCAACCTCACCGCCTTCGTCGGCCAGGCCGTGTCGCTGACCCAGGTCTTCCGGTTCGGCGCTCCGGCCGCCGACGGCAGCGTGCGGGGCACCGTCGACGTCGACGTCCCCGGACTCCCCATCGACGTCAACGCCGACGCGCTCCTCACCCCGGAGGGCGCCACCACCCGCGGCTCCTACACCGGCGACCTGCGGGTCCGCATCCCCCTGGTCGGCAAGAAGGTCGAGGCCAACATCGAGCCGTTCATCCGGGAGGCGTTCGCGGGCCTGGAGCGTCGGGCCGCCGAGTGGCTCGGCCGCTAGCTGGCTGCGGCCTGCCCGGCGGCCTCGCGCCGCGCCTTGGCAGCCTCGACGGAGGCCTTGAGCGCGGCCATCAGGTCGACGACATCGCCGACGGGGGCTGAGGTCTCCGACGGCGTCGGCGCCTCGGTGCCCGCGAGCTTCGCCTCGACGACCTCGAGCAGGGCCTCGCGGTAGGAGTCGGCGTACGCCTCGGGGTCGAACGTCCCCTCGAGCTGCGCGATGAGGAGCTTGGCCATCTCCAGCTCCGCGTCGGAGATCTTCACCTCCGACGACGGCGCGGCGAAGTCTCCGTCGCGGAGCTCGTCCGGCCAGTACATGGTGTGCAGCAGGAGCAGGTCGTCCTTGGGGCGGATCAGCGCCAACGATTCCCGCTGCCTCAGCGCCACCTTGACCACCGCCACCTTGTCCTCCTTCGCCAGTGCGTCGCGAAGCAGCACGTAGGGCTTCTGGCCGGTGGCCTCGGGTTCGAGGAAGTAGGTGCGCTGGAAGAACGTCGGATCCACCTCGTGCTCGGCCACGAACTGGACCACGTCGACGGTCTTGAGCGTGCTGAGGGGCAGGTTCGCGAAATCCTCGTCGGTGAGGATGGCCATCCTGCCGTCCGCCGATTCGTACCCCTTCGCGAGATCTGAGTACGACACCACCTGGCCGCACTTCTCGCAGATCCGCTGCTGCCTGACCCGGCCCCCGTCCTCGGCGTGCACCTGCCGGAACGAGACGTCCTTGTCCTCCGTGGCGCCGTAGACCTTCACCGGGATCGTCACCAGGCCGAAGGACACCGCTCCCTTCCAGATCGATCGTGGCATGTCACGCCCCTCCTCCGATTGCGCGTCGGTACTCGACGACGTCGTTCCACAGCAGATCCTGACGCTGCAGCAGGTCCTGCACCTCCGGCAGCTCCCACGCGTCGTCGATGCTCAGGCCCCGCGCCGCGTCCGCGGCGGCGCCAACATCCGCGCCGGGCTCGTCGGCGAACCACGCCGTGATCGACCGCGTGGGACACATCTCCACGACGACCTCGCCGTTCGCGGAATCCTCACCGGGCCGCACGGTCGACGGGTCGACCTCGGCGACGATGACCAGCCGGGTCCCGTGACGGGCGAGGCCCGCCACCGACGCCAGCACCATCGCCGCGTACTCGGCGTCCTCGGCCTCCCGCTCGGAGTAGCCGAGCTCGGCGAGGAGTTCGGGCGTGACGGTGTGCGCCGGACGCTCCCTCAGCGTCGTCGACCCGTCGAGCGCGCCCATGTCGTCGGCCGCGATCGGGATGAACACCAGTTGTCGCTCCACCCGACCAGCCTAGATGCAGCAGGGCGGGAATCGGAGTAGGTTCGACCGCGACATGATGCGCACGCTCGGACTCCTGTTGCTGCCGCTACTCCTGCTGGCCGGATGCGGCTCCCCGGACGCGGCTCCCGTGACGGTGGACCTCACGGTGACCGACCCGCCTGCGGCCACGCGGACGGTCGACGTGCCGCTCGGGGCGACCGTCACCCTGCGCATCACCACCCCCACCGACGACCGCGTGCACGTGCACGGCTACGAGATCGAGGCCGACCTTCCGGCCGGTGTCGCCACGGACGTGACCTTCGACGCGTCGATGGCGGGGACCTACGAGGTGGAGTCCCACGTGACCGACGCAGTCTGGCTCGATCTGGTCGTGCGGTGATCCCGCTCCACGGCATCGCCTCACGCGGGGATCTCCCGCTGCCGTTCGAGTTGGTCCTGGCGGGTGCCGCCGGCGCGTTGGTGGTCACCTTCTGGGTCGCCCTGTTCGCGTGGCGCACCCCGCGGTTCCGTGATCAGGCCGGGATCGAACTGCCGCGGCTGACCCGCGTCGTCGACTCGCCGTGGTTCTCGCGGCCACTCCGGATCGCCGTGGGGCTGGTGTGGCTGGTCGCGGCGTTGGCACTGAGCTTCGGGCAGGACCGCATCGACAACCCCGTCTTCGGCTTCGTGTACGTGCTGGTCTGGGTGGGTCTCGTCCCCGTCTCGCTGCTCTTCGGCGGCGTCTACCGGCGCACCAATCCGCTCCGGCTGCTCCTCAGGTTCACGGGGGCGACGGCTCCGCCGGGGAGCCGGCCCGGCGGCTCGCGGCTTCCCGCAGCCGCTGCGCTGCTGGGCTTCCTGTACTTGGAGCTCGTGCAGCCGGACGGTGCGACGCTGCCCGTCCTGCGGGGCTTCGCAGCGGCATGGGTGGCCTGGGTGGTGGCCGGCGTCCTGGTCCGGGGCCAGACCTGGATCGCCCGCGCCGATCCGTTCGAGGCCTACGCCTCCGCCGTTGCACGTGTCTCCCCCTGGGCCCGCACCCGCAGAGGCGTTCTCCTGCTGGTGAACCCACTGCGCAACCTGGCCTCCTGGCATCCGCCGCGACACCTCGCGGTCCTCGCAGCGGTGCTCCTGGGTGGCACGCTGTTCGACGCCCTCTCCAACACCTCCTGGTGGGTCCGTGCCACGCAGGACCTCGCAGGGTGGGCCGGCTGGCTGGCCGCGACCGCCGGTCTCCTCGGTGCGGTCACACTCATCGGCGCCCTGTTCCATCTCGGCACCCGGCCCTACCGCGGACTCGGCCCCGATCAGCTGGCACCGGGGCTCATCCCGCTGGTGGCGGGCTACGCGCTAGCCCACTACGGCACGATGCTCTACCTCGACGGGCAGCGCACGCTCTTCCGATTCAGCGACCCGCTGGGCCAGGGCTGGGACCTGTTCGGTCTCGCGGAGGCGGCGCCGGCCACGGGGCTCTTCGCGTATCCCACCGCGATCGCCGTCGCCCAGGTGCTCACCATCGTGACGGGGCACGTCGCGGGGGTGCTCGTGACGCACGACATCGCGCTGCGCTCCGGGGAGCAGCGGGTGGCCGTGCACGTGCCGCTGCTGGCGGTGATGGTGGTGTTCACCGTCGGCGGTCTCACGCTGATGTTCGGGGGCTGACCGGCCGAGCTGTTGTCCGCCGGTGCGCGGGTGTTGTCCGGAGCGCCGGAGGTGTTGTCAGGTCGGGGGCAGGTGTTGTCTGGGCCACGCGGGGGCGCGGGGAGCCCGGACGCCCGTCACTAGCGTCCACGGCATGAGCCTCCCCAGACCCGTGAGCATCGTGTCCCGCCCAGCGCCGGCGCAGCCGGTCCGCGCGCCGCGCCAGGCGTTGTCCCTGGCCGGCGCCGTCGTCGAGACCATCCTGGGGCGTCGGCCCCTGCATCAGCTCAGACCGCACCTGAGCGGCCACGCCTTCCTCAGCCTGGCGCGCTACGTCGAGGACCCACATCTGCGACGGGCGGCCATCCGCCGCGTTCGCTCCCAGATGCCTACCGAGCGGGCCGTCGAGGCGAGTGTGACGCTCGACCTCGACGGGAGGGCGCTGACGTGCGTGCTCCGCCTGGACGTCCACCGCGGTGCCTGGCGCTGCACGCATCTGACGGTGTTGACCCCGCTCGGGGCCGTCGCTGCCTAGCTGGTGCGGCCGTGGCAGACCTTGTACTTGCGACCCGAGCCGCAGGGGCAGGGCTGGTTGCGGCCGACCTTCTCGGTGCCGGCGCCAGCCTCGTCGGCCGTGGTGGTGACGTGCCCGGTCTCGTCGGGGGCCGAGTAGTTGAGGTGGGCGTCGGCGTGCCGTTCCAGGCCCTTGGCCAGGGGAACGTCCGGCGCGGGGACCTGGACGGGCGCGCCCTCGGAATCGCGGACCAGACCGACCTCGAGGGCGGGCTCGGCCGGGCGCACCTGGACCTGCAGGTTGAACAGGAAGCCCACGACCTCCTCCATGAAGGCGTCCATCATGGCGGTGAACATGTCCCCGCCCTCCCGCTGGTATTCGACCAGCGGATCGCGCTGGGCCATGGCGCGCAGTCCGATACCCTCACGCAGGTAGTCCATCTCATACAGGTGCTCGCGCCACTTGCGGTCGAGGACGGTGAGGAGCACCTGGCGCTCGAGTTCGCGCATGGTCGCCTCGCCCAGCTCGGCCTCTCGCGCGTCGTAGGCACGCAGTGCGTCGTCGACGAACAACTCCACCATCTCGTGCTGCTCGGGCAGGTCCTCGTCGACGACGGCCGGGTCGACGCTCACCGGATACAGGGTTTTCAGTTCCGTGAACATCGTCTCGAGGTCCCAGTCCTCCGGCAGGCCGCTCGTGTGGGCCCGCACGACATCGGCGACGACCCGGCGCACGTTCGCGCGCAGCTGCTCGGAGACGTCGGCGCCGTCGAGGACGCGGCGACGGTCACCGTAGATGGCGTGCCGCTGCCGGTTGAGGACGTCGTCGTATTTGAGGACGTTCTTGCGCATCTCGAAGTTCTGACCCTCGACCTGCTTCTGCGCGCTCTCGATGGACTTCGACACCGACTTCATGTCGATGGGCACGTCGTCGGGCACCTTCATCATGAGCAGTGCCCGCTCCAACAGCTCGGGGCGGAACAGCCGCATCAGGTCGTCGCTGAGGGAGAGGTAGAAACGGCTCTCACCCGGGTCGCCCTGGCGGCCTGAACGGCCGCGCAGCTGGTTGTCGATGCGCCGGGACTCGTGCCGCTCGGACCCGACGACGTAGAGCCCTCCCAGCGCGACGACCTCGTCGTGCTCGGCCCGGACCTGCTCCTCCAGGGCGGTGAGCGTCTCTCCCCACCGGGCCTCGTACTCGTCGGGCGTCTCGTGGGGGTCGAGGCCCGCCTTGCGCAGCTGCAGGTCGGCCAGGAACTCGGGGTTGCCGCCCAGCATGATGTCGGTGCCGCGTCCCGCCATGTTGGTGGAGACGGTGACGGCGCCCTTGCGGCCGGCCTCCGCGACGATGGAGGCCTCACGCTCGTGATGCTTGGCGTTGAGGACCTCGTGCCGCACGCCGGCGCGCTTGAGGAGACCGGAGAGGAGCTCGGACTTGGCCACCGACGCCGTGCCGATCAGCACGGGCTGACCCGCCTCGTGACGCTCGACGACGTCCCTGACGATGGCCTCGTACTTGGCCTCCTGCGTCCGGTAGATGAGGTCGGGCTGGTCGATGCGAACCATGGGGCGGTTCGTCGGGATCGGGATGACACCCAAGCCGTAGATCTTCTGGAACTCGGACTCCTCCGTCTTCGCCGTGCCCGTCATGCCGGCGAGCTTCGAGTACATGCGGAAGAAGTTCTGCAGGGTGATGGTGGCGAGCGTCTGGTACTCGTCCTTGATCCGCACGCCCTCCTTGGCCTCCAGCGCCTGGTGCAGACCTTCGTTGTAGCGCCGTCCCGCCAGGGTGCGGCCAGTGTGCTCGTCGACGATGAGCACCTCGTCGCCGGCGATGACGTAGTCCTTGTCCCGCTTGAACAGTTCCTTCGCCTTGATGGCGTTGTTGAGGTACGAGATGAGCGGCGTGTTGGCGGACTCGTAGAGATTGTCGATGCCGAGACGGTCCTCGACCTTCTCAATTCCGGGCGCGAGGACGGCGATGGTGCGCTTCTTCTCGTCGACTTCGTAGTCGACGTCCCGGACCAGCGTCTTCGCGAGCTTCGAGAAGACCGGGTACCACTCGTGGGTGTCTTCGGCTGGGCCGGAGATGATGAGCGGGGTGCGGGCCTCGTCGATGAGGATGGAGTCGACCTCGTCGACGATGGCGTAGTGGTGCCCGCGCTGGACGAGGTCGTCGCGACGCAGCGCCATGTTGTCTCGCAGATAGTCGAAGCCGAACTCGTTGTTGGTGCCGTAGGTGATGTCGGCGTTGTAGGCGGCGCGACGCTGCTCGGGGGTCATCGACGCGAGGATCGCCCCGACCTCGAGCCCCAGGAAGTGGTGGATGCGGCCCATCTGCTCGGACTGGTACTTCGCAAGGTAGTCGTTGGTGGTGACGATGTGGACGCCCTCACCGGTCAACGCGTTGAGGTAGGCCGGCAGTGTGCCGACCAGCGTCTTGCCCTCACCGGTCTTCATCTCGGCGATGTTGCCCCAGTGCAGCGCGGCCCCACCCATGAGCTGCACATCGAAGTGCCGCTTGCCGAGCACACGCACCGACGCTTCGCGGACGACCGCGAAGGCCTCCGGCATGATGCGGTCCAAAGACTCGCCGTCGGCGATGCGCGCCCGGAAGGTGTCGGTCTCCCCCCGCAGCTCCGCGTCCGACATGGCCCGGAAGTCCTCTTCGATGGAGTTGACCTGATCGGCCACCTTCTGGAGCTTGCGCAGCTGTGCTCCCGAACCAAGGCCGCTCAGAAAATCCATGACACCCATGAAGAGGTTCCTCACCTTCCGCGTCCACCGCGACGTCCACGGCGATACCGCTGGCCATCCTAACGCCAGCGGCAAAGGGGCGGAGACCGCCGTGCCCCGGCCGGGGGCCGGGGCACGGGGTTGCTCGTCGGTGTCGGACTCAGGAGACGTTCAGGTGGATCACGCCGTAGTTGTAGGCCTTGCGCCGGTAGACCACCGACGGGCGCCCTGTGTCGGCGTCCTGGTAGAGGAAGAAGTCGTGCCCGACCAGTTCCATCTCATCCAGCGCCTGGGCGAGGGTCAGCGGGGCCGTGCTGAACTCCTTCTCGCGCACGACGAGGGGGCCGTCGCCCGTTACGACCAGGCCGGCCACGGAGTGCGTCTCCACGCCGTCGCCGTTGAGGCCCTCGGCCTCGGTGGGGGTCGCGACGACGTCTGGGACGGCCGCGGCCCGGAGCCCACGGTGGGTCTTGCGCCGGTCGGCCGCCTTGCGCAGCTGGCTCTTGAGTCGGTCGAGGGCCGTCTCGAAAGCCTGGACCTTATCGTTCGAGCGGGCCTCGGCCCGCACGACGGGTCCGCGGCTGCGGAGCGTCAACTGCACCTCGACGGCGTCTGAGGGGTCCTTGGTGCCCTCGGAGGCATGGAACTCAACCTCGACGCGAATCACCCGGTCCCGCAATCGCTCTATTGTGGCCAGCCGTTCGGTGACCAGTTCCTTCAGCTCGGGATTGATCGTGCAGTGCCGACCTGTGACGACGATGTCCATCGTTCCTCCGTCTGTCGTGGGGCCTGTCGGCCCATCTCGGCCGCGCCCGGTGCCTTCCGGGGCACGGATGGCACAAGCCGCAGGGTCCCCGTTGAACGGGCCTGCGGCTTCTCCATGAATCAACGCTACCCCCATCGAACAACCCTGTCAGGAGCGAAACGAGATCCTCAGGCATAGTCGGCGTCCGCGATGACCGCCGCTCCCACAACGACGACGCCCGCGGCGCGCAGCGCCCGGACCGCCTCGCGCAGCGACGCGCCCGTGGTGACGACGTCGTCGACGACCACGACGGGCCGCGGGCTCGGGCGGCCCGCCATCGACCCGGCCAGGTTGGCCGCGCGGGCCTCACGGCCGAGTTCCTCCTGGTCGCGACCCGAAACCGCGCGGACCAGCAGCGTCGCCGTAGGCAGGCCGAGGCGACGGGCGGCTCCCCGGGCCAGCCTGAGCGCGTGGTCGTCGCCTCGGGCGCGCACCGCCGATGGCCGGGACGGGACGGGCGTGAGGACGGTCCCGTGCGGCGGCGAGAGGCCGGCGACGGCGCGGGCGAGCAACTCCGACAACCTTCCGGCCAGATGGAGGGCTCCGTCGTCCTTGTAGCGCGGCAGGACGTGGTTGAGCACCGGTCGGTAGGGGCAGGCCGCGGTCAGGGGTGTCTCGAGGCCGCGGTCGAGGTGGCGGACCGGGCCCTCCAGCGCCTTGAGGCAGTCGCGGCAGAGGCCCCACCCCGGCGCGCGGCACCCGGGGCAGGCGGCGCCCAGGAGGAGGTCGGCGGCAGCGTCGATGAATCTGTGCATGGCGTCATGGTGGGCGGCGTCCTCGCCCGGTCACCACTGTCCACAGCCTCAGCTGGCGTAGGCGATGGCGGCGATGTCCTCGGCGAGTCGCGTCCATCGGGTGCGGGCCTCATAGCGCCAGACCGTCCCCGCAGCCGTCCTGGTGGCGATGGCCCCGCCTCCGAGGCGGGCGTTGGCGGTCAGCCCGGCGACGTCGCCGGAGAACGGCCCGAGCTCCTCGACGAGCGAGCCGTCGATCTCGACCGAGTAGACCGAGCGCAGCCCGTCGCTGGTGGCCGCGACCGCGAGGGAGGG